>OBJT01000445.1_pt1 | contig 10862 bp, 8 predicted proteins | sample 1519861 | NCBI WGS metagenome assembly OBJT01 (sample SAMN02401118, study PRJEB22541) | soil metagenome, isolate JX
TTTTAAAAATTCAAACATAAAGACCACCAAGGAACGTCAAAAGAGCGCAGTCGATTATTCTTGAAGAATGTATCGAATTTGATCAATTAAAATTTTATCGTCAAAAGGCTTTTGCAACAGGCCTTCAATTTCAATCATTTGTCCAGCTTTAAGATATTGGTCCGCGCTTCCCGTGATCAGAACCACCGGAATATCCATTAACGTGAGATCCGAACGCATGAGCTTTACCAGCTCCACCCCATTCAAATTGGGCATTTCAATATCAGAAATCAACAAATCGGGTTTCAGCTTCTGAAGCTCCCCCCAGGCTTCTCGTCCGTCTTTGGCGGTGATCACTTTATAGTTCCATCGTTCAAGAATTTTGCGCAAATTCAGCAACAACGTGGGGGAGTCGTCCACCAACAACACCACAGAGGCGCGGCCACGACGCACTTTTGATGGGGTCTCGCCGGACACAACGATGGCGGATTTGGCCTCGGCCTCTTTGCGGCGTTTGCGCCGTTCCCGTTCTTCTTTTTGTTGTTGACGGCGCAATTCCGCCAGCCGCTCTTGGCGCTTTTCCCAGATCTTATACGATACAAACATCAAACAGGCCAAAATTATCAGCACTGTACCAAAGATCACCATAACATCGCCTTTCACTTATACAATGGTGTTGTTAAATCAAATCTTTGGTCGTTCGTCAAGAGAGAGACAGATCCGCTTCTGAACGTTTTTGTGCCATTCGGCGGTCTTCCAACATATTAAACAGGCGGTCCAGTCCATCGGGAACAAGTTCCGCGGCGATTTTTTTATCCTGGTCTTCGGCGTCTAAAGGCGCGCCCTTGGACAGCAACAAGGTCACCACGTCCTCTCGGCCCGCGGCGCAGGCCCAATGCAGCCCTGTTTTCCCGGACGCGTCGGTGGACCACAATACAGTGGGGTCGCTCAACAGCAATTCCTTGACCGTGGCCACGGAACTGATGCGGCACGCCCAATGCCATAAACTTCCATTGAGCGGAGTTTCTTCGTTGGTCGTCCAATGAGAAGGAAGATTTTCAGCGCGGGGCACAAAGCGCAACGACACATCGGTCTCTTCACACCATTTTTTGCATCCGTACGCCCAATTGTTTTCCAGCGCCCACAGGGGCAAAGACAGCCCATCGTGGTCCACGCGATACGACACACTCATCCGATCCAACACCCGTTCCCACGATTTGTTGTTTCGCGCCCACGCCCGGAACGATTGGGCGTTGTTCAATTCCCAATTGGGCTGCCGGCCAATCAATCGGCGCAATTGTTGCGTCACCCAGGCGGCGCTTTCTGTGGTTTTTTCTTGAGTGAGGGCCGATTTCATCTGCACCGCCCATTGATCCACAGAACGGCCAAAATTGGGTGTTTTGGCCATTTCCTGCCAATAAGCCTTACGACTGAAATCGTAATAGCTCCATTGTAAAGGCGGCAACCGCCGAGGAAGCGACCGCACAATTCGCTCTTCAGGAAGTCGTTCCACATTCCAGTTGGTGTTGTTGATCTCTGCGGTCACCAAGCTTTGCACATTTTCATAGACTGTACGGGGGTTCCACCCTTGAGCGTCCAGCCATTCATTTAGACCTGGGGTTGCGGCAAAGACCTCTTCAAATGTGTGCTTGGGCTTGTTGCGTCCCAACACAAAACTCAGCCGGTATTCTTTTGCGCCCATATCGCGCTCGATCCAGTACATGGGTTGATCCACATTGTTGGAGGCGCCCCAATACGACGCCAAAATATCCAACACCTTCCACGCGTCGTCTTTTATATCAAAGTCGGTTAAATTCATGATCCACTCAGTGAGACTGTTCTTTTTAATTCTACCACATCCTTTCAAAATCTAAACCCCTGTGGATCCGGACAACTTTTTCAATTGTGCTCTGATCTTGTTAAGAGACACAGGCTTGTTTGCGTACAAAGCCTCTTGTGCCTCTTCAATTGCTTTTTTCAATGCTTGTTGCGCGGGCAACGGCCAGTTGTGCGAAACCATCTCAGCTTTGCGCTCCCATCCCAAATGGGGAGGCAAATGGGGAAATTGAGCGAACCACTGATTAACCATTTCCGCCAAGCGGTCCTGAGGTGTTTTTCGGTGGGGACGCCAGCCACGCAGCAAAGGCCACAGGCCCACCACCATGCAGGCAATGACAATGAACAATACATACGACGGAATGGACAACAATTTGTTTTTTACCGCTTGAACGAATTGCTCTTGAGTGGCTTCATCGTATGACAACAGTTGATCGCTCCACCGCGAGCTCATCCAATCCGACAACGAATACCCCTGATTGAGCAAATTCCACGAGGTGTCGGAGCGGTGTCGAATATTGGTCACTTGACTTGTGGGGTCAAAACGCACCCACCGTCCTTCCAGCCACACTTCATTCCACGCGTGGGCATCGGCTTGACGAATGCGGTAATACCCTCCTGTTTCGTCCATTTCGTTCCCCCAATAGCCATTCACCACTCTGGTGGGGATATTGGCCGCGCGCATTAAAACCGCAAAAGCAGAACTGTAATGAGCGCAAAACCCCGTACGGGTGTCAAACACAAATGAATCAACCACATGGGGTTGGGCGAGGGGAGTGGGGGACAACGAATATTGGTAATTGTCCGCGAAGTGCTTCATTACAAAATTCACGTAATCCCGATCATGGGGAAAACGCTTGCGCCACAACCGAGCTTGTTGCACGGTGCGGGGGTTAAGTCCCGCCGGCAGCTGTAAGGCGCTGCGGCGTTGCGCTACAGACAGTTCGCTTGATAACGGTTCGGCCGCTTGTAAGCTTGTGGCAAACGTATCAGGGCGGCCGTCTTTGGGGCGCAGAACACCATCGGACAACAAAACGGTGTCTTCGGGGGCAGAAACGGGGAAATCCAAAGCATAAAGCCGAGAGGTGGGGGTTACATACGTCACCGAATAATTGAAGCGCACATTGTTTTTATCCCCTATTTCGGACACAGGGACAACCGTCCCCGCGTGGAGAGGGGGAGCTGACCACACGGTTCCATTAAAGGTCCACAAAGTGGCGCCGCGAAAGTACATCTCTTGGGGTTTGGGCGGGGCCCCCGAAAAACGCACGCGAAACGCAGTGGACAAATCGTTAAACAACTCCGTCCATTGTGAAACATTCATTTCTTCGCCCACGCCGGTTTTGGCTTGGTTGTGGAATCCGCCCCATAAGGGGCTGTCCACACGTGGAGCGAACAAATACAACGCCGCGGTTAAAGGCAACAACACAATCGCCCACACAAACACCGACCCCAATGATTTTAAGCTTTGTGTAAAAGCCGATGTCTTTGCGGGAACGGAAAACGCGCTTTGAGCGCTCACCAATGTGGCGACGAAGGTAGCGGCGCCCAATGCCAACAGCACAGCATTTTCTTTCTGCAAAAACGCCACGAAGGGGGCCAGTGTGTTGCACACCAGCATCATCCCAATATCTTTACGGGAGCGAATTTCCACAAATTTTACGATCATGGTTACCGCCAAAAGAGCAGTGCCCACCTCTTTATTTAATGTTCCCATTTGGATAAAAACACCAGCTAAAAGAGGAATAAACAATAACAAGCGTTTTAAGGGCGACCAAAATGTTGGAGGAACCACCACAGAAACCACGATAAAAACCAGCAACAACCCCGTGGCCAAAACGATATTAACCACACTCATTAAACACAACAACCCGAACAATGTGCTGACCCACAGCCACCAACGGGTGGGGGTGGACAAAGGCAACGCCAGAAGTTTGTTTTTTCCAAACATCACGCCCTCCAACCCTTAACTGGTAATACGTGCCCCATTAACGCCCCGATGATCTGTTGACCGTCTTCCACGGTGCTGCCGGTTGGCGACTTAAATGTGGGGTGCTGAACTTGAAACCGTTGTTCTTTAGATAAAGCGGCAGAAACAGCCCCACTCACCACCCGCAATTTTTGTTCAAGGGACAAAGAGGGATCAGAGGGCCAGACCACCGCCACAACATTTTGAGCCGATTTTTCATAGGTGTAGGTCATCATTTTGTTTCGTCGGAAGGTTTGCTTCCAGGCAATTTTGGCTCCTTGCTCTCCTTTAACAATCTCTCGGGTGCCTTCCACATCTCCAGTGGTGGCGGCCAAAGGATTCTGATGGGCTTGAACGGCGGCAGCTACGTCATGGAGTTCGCGGCGGTACTCTATAGGCAGAACCACGACTTGTGTGTGCGGTTTGACATACACCCATGTTTGACACACACCAAAAGGCCAACACGAATATATTTTAAACACGGGCAACAGATACACGCCCAAAATGTCTTTTGTGAATGGGATATCCACTACGGCTTCACCATGCTCGTTAAAAGCCACGTCCACAATGGTTTTGTCAAATTTAACATGAAGAAGAGGGTAATCGGGTTTGATCTTTTTTTGCACCAAGCGAATTTTCAATCCGCCCTCATCCCCTTCCACGGAATGTCGGGAACTGATATCGGCAATTGTCACCGAACGCAAGGTGCTGTAGTTGCGCACGATGGCCGCCATATACACCGCCAACAAAAAAACCAAACCCAGCATACTTGTGTTGTTATTGTAATTTACGGCAAACAAAAAAAGAATGAGCAGCAAACCAAATTGCAAAATTCCGTAGGGCGTAAAAAAAGTGTACGCGTGCCCCTTTTTGAGGGGCATGGGGAGATTCATGGCAACAACACGGGGCTTGAAAAACGGTTTCACGGGTAAATCCTTAGGAGGGAGCACAGCCTTTAGAAGTGGACGTCGGACGCGTTGGTGTTTATGGGGTGGGGGTGGTTTCCAAAATGCGCGCGGCAATCTCTTTGCGTTGTTTATGATCGTGAGCATGGTGGTTGAGAACAAGACGGTGGGCCGCGGCGGGAACAAATACATGCTGCACATCATCGGGGGTAACATAGGACCGGCCGCGCAACCAGGATAAAGCCCGGGCCGCTTGAAGCAATGACAAACCGGCGCGTGGAGACAACCCAGTGGCCACATCCGAATATGTACGGGTGGTGTTCACCAGCCGCAAAATGTATTGCGCCAACCGCTCTGTCACGGTTTGTTGGCTCACCGCCTTTTGTGCTGTTAAGACATCGTTTTCGCTCAGAATATTTTTTAAATTGTTTTTGGCGGCCAAATGGTTTCCCATCAGCATACTGAGCTCGCTTTTTTCGTCGGGGTATCCCAAAGCCATCCGGAACATAAAACGATCCATTTGCGAATCCGGCAAGGGGAATGTCCCAGAAAAATCCACAGGATTTTGCGTGGCAATAACCCAAAATGGCGAAGGCAAATGGTGGGTCACCCCATCCACAGTGACCTGTTGCTCAGCCATCGCCTCAAGCAAGGCGCTTTGGGTGCGGGGGGACGCGCGATTGATTTCATCGGCCAATAAAAGATTTGAGAAAATAGGTCCCTTTTGAAAGTGAGCTTGAGGAGATACACCTTGAGTGTACATGTTGACCCCCACCACATCAGAAGGCAAGAGGTCTGAGGTGAATTGTATGCGATGCAACTCCAAACCCAATACTGAGGCCATGGCCCGCGCCATCGTTGTCTTTCCTGTTCCTGGTGTGTCGTCCAATAACACATGGCCGCCCGCCAACAACGCCACAAACATCAGTTCCACATGTTCATTTTTTCCTAAAATCACATGTTCCACATCTGCAATGGATTGCCTGTAGCGTTCCCGTAGATCTTGAAAAGACAACACCGATTCTATTGATGCGGTGGAATGGGTGTGATCAACTGTTTCAAAATTCATGTGCTGCCCTCATTATTTAGCCCGAACATCTTGCGGTAAAACCCTTATTATTGCAAGTCCATGGGAACTGAGTGTTGTTGCCATCGCCAGCCCACACACCAGATCAAGGCCAACGCGCACAACCCGGCCGCGAACACAAAAACGCCCTGCCCCTTTTGCGTTTCCCATAAAACACCGCCCACGAAAACCCCCAAACACCCACCCACCCCATATCCGATGGCGTTATAAAAACCTTGAGCGGCGCCCACGTGCAAAGGTGTGACGCGATCGTGGATCAACTTCAAACACGCGGTGTGGAACACAGAAAACCCAACCGCCTGGGTAAGCTGCAACACCAAAACGAGCGGAAGCAAAGCGACGGTGGCTTGAGACAAGACTGTCCACCGAATCAATAACAGGGCACAGGCCCACCCAATAAGAGTGATAGGGGACCATTTCTTAAAGAACCAATCAATTTTTAAAAACGCCACAATCTCAGAGGCGGTCGCCAGGGCGATCAAAGCACCAATAATCCAGCCGGACGACACAATATGTTGCAAGTGCAAAGCAAAAAACGCGTAGTAGCAAGCAAACGCCGCTTGCACCAAGCAGGTCACCACCCACAGGGGATGCAAAGACAACAGTGATCTCAGCACTTGGGGCGTAGCGGTTTTTTTGCTGCTCACCACCACAGGTTCCACCGTGCTTATTCCAATAGGGGGCATTTGTTTATAAGGCCAGGAGCTAATCCAACACACAAACAGCAAGCCCGCCACCAAATAGGGAAATAAGCTGGGGTGTTCAATCAACAACACACCCCCAATCAAAAACGAACACATCATAAAACCAATGGAACCAAACAGACGAATTTTAGAATAGGTCTGAGGGTTTTTCATTTGGTGGTAGGTCATGGCTTCCAGCAGCGGCAACAACGGGTTAAAAAACACCCCAAAAGCCAAAATGAGAAAACAGGTGGCGGCCAGAGAGATTTGAGAACTCACTTGTGTTAAACCCAGCGCAAATATACAAGCGGCAATGGTGCCGTGAGACAACCACCGCCCCGGCTGAGGGCTGGAAAATGCAAAATGACCCCAAACAGTTGGAATGACAATCAATGTGGCGTTAAACACCATCAGCGCAAATTTGAGCTCAGTTTCCGGCAACACTGAGTTCAACCACCAACCCAAATACGGAGAAATTAAGCCCAAACACGCAAAAATAAAAAAATAAAATCGACTGTGTGTTCCGGCGCTGATCATAAGAGAAAGGGGCAAAGGAAAGAGCGCCAAGCCTATCAGATGACCACCATTATGCAAGGGCGTAACAGACCATCGGAACAAAACTTGACGAACGGGGGTTTTGTGGAACAATGCAAGCGGTTTTTTTCCTAGGTGCTTCATGACAAACGACATTCAGTGGCAAGCGCAACGCAACACCGTATTAAATTGGTGGCCTCAAATTTTAGCTGGTGACAAACCCCAAGGGCATTTAATGGTTGACGGATTGGAAGATTCCGCGTGGGGATGCCAAAGCGAAGCTGATTGGACCACATGGATGACACAAGTTAAGAAATTGTGGCCCCAATACGTTTTCATGGAACCACTTCACCACCGTCGGGAAGGCACAGAAGGGATCGACGTTCATTTGGGCCCCACGTTGGGGCAAGCGCTTTTTGAAGTGATCCATTCTGAAGACGAAACCCCAGAATTTGCTCTGAATACACGCGCAAAAACGCCGCCCAGTCGTCATCCCCCGAGCGCGGAAATTGTGGCCTTAGCGGTGCGCTTGCGCAGTGAGTTTGGGCTAAAGGAGATCGTCGTCTCCCGTTCCTCGGAGCCTCTGTGGGTCAAAAAGCAGCTCACCGATGCGTATTTGGGGTTTGCCAGCATTGCGACTTTATTGGATATTCCCCACCAAAATATTGGGGGCCGTCTTCTTCGTTTGTGGTTGCACGAAAAGTCACCGTTCCGGGGCGCCACCTCAAGCTCAGCGCAACATATTGAGATTCATCAAAGCGGTGGAAACATTGCTCAAAGTTGGGCGTGGTGGAAACTCACGCGAAATCAACACATTGATTACAATACGCTGGCCGCACGCTGGGCTCGTTCGTTTAGCAAAACCCCCCGCATGATTTTGGAACATCAACACCGTTTCTTGGACCAATCTCAACACGCTTACAAGAAACTCATGGAACGGGTTCCCGTAACCAGTGAAATGGGACAACGCATTTTTCGACGGTACCGGGCGTTGTGCAAATGGGTTGATGATGTTCGGCGGGGTGGCTCTTTAGAATACACCCAACAATCGTGGGAAAAACTCAAAACCGGCAACCGAATCGCCTGGAGCGGGGAACACACTCAAGGATACGAGAATGTGGTCAAAAATTGGTTGTGGGAAGAACGTTTACTGGAAACCGCCTTTTGGCGCGCGCCGCAATGGCACATTCCCGCGTGGGTGCAGCGTTTTCAAGCTCTCCGTTTTGATTCCAGCAGCAAAGGCGATGTGTTTAGCGAAGACGCCTGTTTGGGTTTGTGGACATTAGGGTTTGAGGGATTCATTCGCGAACGCATGGGGTATGATGGTTGGATTGCTCGGGAACATATTTGCCATCCGTGGGGAATGGAAGCCAAGCAATTTAATGAATTTTTAAACGAGTACTTGTTCCCGCTTATCCGCGACGAGAACCCCTGAAAACACATAAATTTCAATCTTTTCGGTATTTCATGCGACGCCAATGAAATCGTGAAAGGGGTTGCCTGTTAAGACGTTAAAGGAGCCCACACCGGTGTGTGGGTGACATCCCCAGACATGCTGTCAATGGACCAGCACTGGTGAGTGGAGGGTTGAATAAGACGCAATTGTGGACGAAGCACGCCCTCCAATTCCTTGCGTTTGACATCATCATACGCCACATAGGCCCCTCCATCCAAATACACTTGCCGCGCCAACTGCAAAGGGGTGTTGATGATCGTGTGGCCACAATAAATCAGAGGCAAAGAGGGAACATGGGCGCGGGCCACTGGTCGGTCTTCCTCAAACGCGGTCCACAGCGAACGCCCCCAGATGGCCCGCCGTTTGGCTTTCTCCGGGTCTTTAAACGCCCATTGCTCAATCATCTCTTCCGTGACAGAGGCCCGTTGTTCCAAAATTTCTGCGTGCACCACGTAAAATTTGAATTCTTCATCACCCACCACCATCACATGCGGCAGGTTTTCCAACACCGGCAACCAAACACCCGAAAATTGCTGGCGGTGGGTGAATGTGCGAAAAACACTTTTCAACCACTGGGGATCACTGGCCGGGACCACATCGGGGTTGCGCAAGTGATCAATGAGCATCTGTTCGTGATTTCCCCGGCAGGAAAAGAACCACGATTGACGGGTGAGCTGCAGAGCTTCAACGGAAGAGGGGCCGCGGTCCACCAAGTCCCCCACGGCAAACAAGCGGTCCACCGCGGGGCGAAAGCGCACATGATTGAGTAAGCCGCGCACAGCGTTGTAACAGCCGTGAATGTCGCCAATGACAAAATCACGACCAGCTGTGTTGCGAGGGAAATACACCACAGAGGGAGCGGACATAAACAAACGGTTTGTGTGCAATGCCGTGACAATACACGAAGCGCTTAAAACCGCAAGACAAACACAAAGGCGGATTTCTCCGCCTTTGTGTCACACTTAACCAACTGTTGTGAAATTATTAGCGGCACTCCTGATTGGGGCGCGCGCATTCGGAATTCCAGTTGGTTGTCCAGCCACTGGACGACACAATATTGCCTTGGCAATCTGTTGTGATTGTACGGGACTGGCGTCCAGGGCTGCACACCCGCTGACCACTGGGGCAACCCAAATTCTGGTATTGTGTGGACGTGGACGTTCCGCAATAACATGTGTTGGAGATCGGTTGATTGTTTCCGGTGTTCCACCAACCGGTGTAGTCGGTGGTGTAGGCTTGGTACGGCGAACTTCCCCCAGCGCAGGAATACGCCACGGTGTAATCCCGTTGTTGTTGGACGTTGAAAATATTTTGTCCACTGTACCCCGCCGGACAACCCCAATTTTGTTGGACCCATTGGAATTCGCTGGTGCGGTAAGCGGAAGGGCAATTGTTGCAATGGTTGGCGGTGCGCACCCAATCACTGTACGACGCTGTTTGCCAATCCCCCCATCCAGTCCAGCTAAAGTCGCCAGTGGTTTGCGGGCAATACGCCGTGCGGGTGCGCACTTGATTGTTTTTGCGCCACTCGTCAATACCCGGATTGGGGCCAAAGGTCCCCACAGGGCAGGCAAACTGGCGCAATTCGTCCAACGAACGTGTTTCGGATTGAGTTGCGGGCGACGGTGGGACGCACAGTTTGATACAGTTGTCCACCACGTTTCGGGTCTCACCGGTGTCGCTCCACGCCGAGGTGTTGGGGGAGCTTGCGCCCGCGGGGCACACCGAAGTGCGGGTTTGGCGTTTTTGCCAGGTTTTTTCCCCAATATACCCAATCGGGCACTGACCGGTTACCGATACCCACTGCTCCAGTTGGGTGTTGGGGGTGCACAACGCGACACAGGCGGAGCGGTTGCTGTTGCGAATTTGCCCGGTGGACTTCCACGCGCTGACGACAGGCGCTTCGCTCAACTCAGGATTGACGCACGAGTGGACAACATCTCCTTCTTCTTCGTAGGTTTCATTTCCGGTGTAGCCCGCGCCGCAGGGTTTGCTGCGCGGTTGCCAGACTTTTTGGGGATTGGGAACCGGAAGCTGACTTTTGCAGGTTCGGCCGCATTTGTCTTCGACCGTTTTGCTCAACACCGCGTAATTGCCCGTGGGTTTGGGGCAATGGTAGGTGGTGGTGGTGATCACGCTTCCCACCCAGTCCGCGCCGTGAAGAACTTTACAGGCGTTGTAATCCACCTCAGATTGGGGGGCGGGGGCCACACACGCCAACAAACAGGTGTTGGAAGTGGTCACCCAGTCGCCCCACACCGGATCCCCGGTCAGGGCCGGACAGGTGGAGACCCGTTGTTCGGTGATTTCCCCCAGATAACCGGTTGGGCACGTGGATTTTTTGGTTTGGGGAGAAGAGGTATCAATTTTGCATTCGATCTTGCAGGTGTCCTCAACCAGAGTCCATTCGTTC
>OBJT01000450.1_pt1 | contig 10741 bp, 10 predicted proteins | sample 1519861 | NCBI WGS metagenome assembly OBJT01 (sample SAMN02401118, study PRJEB22541) | soil metagenome, isolate JX
TGATGAGATTTTTTAAATAAAAAAAGGAGCCTAATGGCTCCTTTTTTATTATTTTTTTATATCATTTATGTCAAAATTTTCAAGTTTTATTTGTGAGCGTATTTGATTTGCCCTTTTCTTACTATTACTCTCTGGAACTATCCCCAAACTGTACAATATATCACATTGCTGTTTGGCTGGTAGATTTTTAAATTTTTTTACATCAACAGATAAAGCAGTGTGGTGTATAACCATATCTTCTTCTGGTATATTTTCATTTCGTTCTATATAGTCGGCTAAATTTCTAAGTACTTCCTGTATAGGTTTATCGGTTAAGTGTCCTAGGCAACGGCGAAAACTATTCACAACACGCCCCTCCCATCCATTAACTTCATTTTGTAGTACTTCTCTGCAATGCTGTTTTCCACCATGATAGTGGTCTAGTACTGGTTTAGTTATTGTTATTCCAATAATCGGATCTATCCCATTCTGCTTTTTTAGTAAATCATTTCGATACTTTGCTGCATCCTTTGCATCCTTTAATCGTTTTTTACTCATAATAGTACTTCCTTCAAATAATTATTATGTAGTATTTACATTTTTGGGACAAAATGAGTTTTATGTCCTATAATATAGATAACCCAGTGTGGAGGCGTGAGCCTACGAAAGAATCCTGATCCTATCGAAAATGTAGATGGCAGATGAGCAGCCCACACGTGCGAAGTGCAGAAGAAACCCGTTAGGAGTTGGCATAGTTAATACCACCCACGGCAATACGGCACTATAAACGAGCGTGTTAGACAGATTGACGCTTGCTAGATAGATATATGAGGGACACCTGACCACACTTGTTAAGGGAGTTCAATTTGAGGCTAGCTATAGTTGCGTCTTGAATTTGGACAACATTAAGATTCGATTGTATGGATTTTAATGTGAGCGTACTAAGACTACGACCGTTGCACATGACAGTGATAGAGAGAAACAGAGCAACCCGCTTTCGTTCTAGCTTATCTAGAAATTCACTATACAATAATTCCGATGCTATCAGCGTCAAGCAATATTCAGATCCTTAATTGGGTCTTTTTTATTGTCTTCATTCCCCTGCGGGGGGATGAAATTGCCTCAACAAATCTCGTCAAGATATAAAGTACATCAACAATCAGGAATGAATTGAGATAACAAATAACGAATGAAATGAGTTATGAAGTATCGAAAATTCTTAGACAATCGAAGATTGTCTAATCAAAAGTTATATAATAAAGATCCTATAAAAATTTAGGATACAAAAAAACCAGCATTTCGCTGGTTTTAATGATTCTTGTTTTCTTTATTCACTTTCTTGTTATATGCACGAACCAGAAGGTCTCTTTCATTTGTTGGCATATTAAGTAGCGTCTCATAGTTTGTGTTAGTAATATAGGATGCTATTTCCGCAAGGGATGACTTAATCTCCTTAACATTGAGTTCCATATCACTAAGCACCTTTCTTATTTCTTCTGGCTTGGCAATGAGAAGCTGTATCCGAAAAAATGTGACGGATCATAGCGTAGTCTGTCAATAACCCACTCATGATGACACTCTGAGCATTCCACTTCCATTTCATGACTGATGCCAATTTCTTGTAGTTTATCACTTTCAGTGCGTACATCCATCAGTGTGCTTTTTGGAAGTGAGCTTACCCATTCTGATATGAAATCATGGTCAGTAACTTCATCACCATCGGGAGTTTCTATTTTCTCAATACTTTGAACAATCATATCAAAGTTAAGTTGTGTCATATTCTCAAACACCTCAGTAAACATCTTCTTCTTCTCTTCTATTGCATCCTCATCTAACATATCAATCATGTCTGATTTTTTCTGTTCTTGGAACATACGTTGTCCAAAATCACTATACTCATTCCACGTATATGGTTTAAAAAAAACCTTAAGCCCATTTGCTAGTTGTAGAGTTGGTTGTTCCGAGAAGTATGTCATACTATCAAGAAGACTTTGTAAATCTCGATTAAATGCACCCTCGTGGTCACATTTTGGGCATTTAGTTTGGATTTCATAATCAGTTTCTTTGGACGCCACTTTAATTGCAATTAATAATTGCTCAACATCATTGACGAAAAGCTCACCCGCTTCATTAATACCCGGTACACAATTCTCAATAACTCGAATAATAGCATCTCCACCGATAAGTGCATCTGGGGTATTAAGCATAATTTCATCACGTGCCGCTCGTGCACATACACCTTGTTTAATACTAGTAAGTACATTATTATTGTACTTTATTACGTTGTTAGACGCCAATTTAACAAAGATTTCTTCAATCTTGGTATACTTGGCTAAAGGGTTCATCTTACTCATAGGGACTCCATACAATAAATAATTCTATATAATTTTATTTATAAGGAATGTATATGGCAATTGATAACAGTTATCTCTTACAGCAAATGCTGGCCGAGCAAACTAAAACAAATGACAATCTTTCTGCCATGCGTGAAGTATTAGCTGATAGTCTAAAAGTTCAAATACAGATAGCAAAAAAGAAAAATGGGTCAGGCGGCTCGGGTAATAACAATAATGATGATTCTGGTGGTAGTGGTGGCCCTCGCCCACCACGTCCACCTCGCCCCGGTGAAAACAACACTAATAAAATATTTGGTAATCTTTTTAAGGAAATGAAAAATTTTACCAGAACAACGGTTGGTAATAATGCAAGTGCAGCAAACGTGATAGGATCTCTTGGGGTCTCAGCTTCATCAGTTGCTGGTTCTCTAAAAATGATACCCGGACCAGTTGGTGCCGCTGCTCAAGCATTCTCAATGGTGGTTGATGCAGGTATGGCTGTTTACAATTACATGAATGAGCAATTACAAATGTACAACCAACTAAACAGTGCTGGTATAACACTACGTGATGGTATGTTAACCGCTCGGGCTGCTAGTTCAAAATCTTTCATGAGTCTTAATGAATTTAGTACAGCACTAACGAAAAACAGTGGTTCTTTGGCAGCTATGGATGGACAATATGGTGATGGTGTACAACATTTTGCTGATTTAATCGGTTCGGTATCAAAATTACAAGACATTAATGGGTTATATGGGGTATCACAGCAACAGTTAGCGGATCTAACCGCAAAAAATTTCAAATATAATAAATTGTATTCATCCAATGAGGCATTAAGAAATATAAATCAACAACAGAGTACTGCTGACTTTGTAACTCAGATGACCTACTTGAGTAAAACCGTTGGTAAAAGTGTTGACGAACTACTGGGAAAATTTGACTCAATGGGGGATACACTTGATAGTACCGTATCTCAATTTGCAATGACTGAAAATTGGGGAATGGATCCGGATAAAGCTGCTGAAGTTACCAAATCAATGAATAGTGTTTATTCTAGTATGGGAGAAACTGGTAATATTTTACAAAAAATTAATGCATCACGATTGTCATTATTTGCGTTACCAGATGAATATAATAATAATTTGGTTCAAGAATATGCTGACATGATGGAAGATCTTCAGAGAAGAGGAATAACTGATACAAAGACTATACGTCAAACGATGTCCGAATTCGCAAAAAATAACCAAAGTAGGTTGGATCAAGAAATCATAATTCAGCAGCGTTCTGGTAATTTACAAGTTGCCGCGTTATTAAATCAGATACGTTCTCAGGAAAAATTATTCAACAATAGTAATACTAAGGCCAACGCCCAGCTAGAAACGTATACTAACAACTTTAATATGTGGATAAGTGAAACATTTACACAGCCTTTTAATGAAATGTATGCTAAGGTTCAACTGAGTGCTATGAAATATTTAAGTGATGTAGCAATGAAATCTGATGGTGCTTTTGATTTCTTATCTAATATAGTTTCGGATGGATATACATATCTCAATAACACCGTATCTGGTATGTTTGGTTCTCTTGGATCTATACCATCCATGATAGGGGATATACTTTTTGGTGAACAATTTACATCAGTTAAAGATTCTTTTAATAAGTTTATGAGTGATATCGTTCAAATTCCAGTACGTTTGGGGTCGTTGATATGGGACTGGTTAACCGGAAGCGATATGGATAAATCAAAAGAAAAACTTCAAGGTACAATTCATAATATATTTTCAGATTTTAATAATTTCTGGGATAGCATTGGTAGTATGAAGTTTAATTATGATGATATGAAATCTCGTATTAGTGATGCTTTTGATAGTATGAAAAAATCATTATCTGGTTGGTGGGATACCGCAAAAAGTTGGTTTAGCAATGAAGACCCAACTCCACCCGGTTCTAAGAAAACTGCAAAACAAGATATACCGGTAACCATAAATACATCTACAACACAGGCACAGGAAGCTGTTATTGCACAAAACAGACCACAACCATCCCCAGTTTTGGCGGAGCCGCCAAAACAGATGCCTGAACGTATTTCGGAAGAAGCAAAAAGACGTGAAGACAAACCAAGTACACAACAAATTCAACCACCATTGGTTAATTATGATGAATCCATATTGGCAACTTTAAAATCGATCGCGAGTACTATGGACTCTAACAATAGCAATAGCCAACAACTAGCACAGCTTCTTCGTCAGATATCGGAAAACACCGAAGCGACGAGACAAACTTAATCGGAGACTTATATTCATGAGTTGGAAAAGACAGATGACAACGGCGAGGTCCAAAATAGCGACCTCTAAAATCGAGCAAACCAAAAGTCCCTCAAAAACGACTGGCTCTAAATCTAACTACGCATCATATTTGCCAGTAGTATATACTGGTTTATCAAATCGCACAGATAGATACAGACAATATGAACAAATGGATCAAGATCCAGAAATAAGAACTGCTTTGGATATCATCGCAGATTTTTGTACTCAAAGCGTTGAAGATTATGGTCTCCCATTTAAAATTCGCTATAAAGATAATAGTATTGGAGATTCCGAAGTAACTACATTGGAAGATCGACTGGAATCGTGGGCGGAACAGAATGATTTCAAAACCCGTATATATGAAATTGTACGTGGCCTTCTTAAGTATGGTGATCAGTTCTTTATCCGTGACCCAGAAACCATGGAATGGATATGGGTCAATCCGGCAAATGTAGAGGGTGTATTTGTGAATGAAGAAACTGGTAAGAACCCGGTGGCTTTTTTCATTCGTGATGTTTCTTTTAACATGCAAGATAAAATTTTCACTAATCTTCAAATTGGTTATGATAAAATGGCGTATCCGGGGACCATGCCTAATGCTTTAGCTGGTTCAGCGAGTCAATTTGGTGGTATTGGTGGTGGATATGCTAATGCTTCCAATGCTAATAGTGCTGATCCATTCAGTATGGCCGCCGGACGTAAAGATGTTATTCCAGTAGCAGCCGAACACGTCATACACTTAACTTTAAATACGGGACATGATCCAGTATGGCCCTTCGGAACTAGTATTCTAGAGTACATTTTTAAAGTGTATAAACAAAAAGAATTACTAGAAGACAGTATCATCATTTATCGCGTACAACGTGCTCCAGAGCGACGAGTATTTAAAATTGATGTGGGTGAGATGCAAACACACCAAGCCATGGCATATGTTGAGCGTTTTAAAAATGAAATCCACCAGCGTCGTATACCTTCTAATAAAGGGGGCAGTACTTCATTAATGGATGCAGCTTATAACCCATTAAGTATACTTGAAGACTATTTCTTCCCTCAAAGCTCCGAAGGTCGTGGTAGTTCAGTAGAAACGCTTCCGGGTGGTGATAATTTGGGTCAAATCGACGACTTGCGTTATTTTAATAACAAATTAATCCGTGGTCTACAAATCCCAGCATCGTATCTCCCGCAGGGTCCAGACGATGGCGGTGTAGCACTATTTGGCGATGGGGCAACTCAAGCGATGGCAAGTGAACTACGATTCAATAATCAGTGTCAGAGGTATCAACGTTTAATTGCTAAAGTATTTGATATGGAATTCAAACGTTTTATGGTTAAGAGTGGTTATAGTATAAGTGCTTCATCGTTTGAAGTTATCTTTAATCCACCAATTAACTTTGCATCTTATCGTAAGGCTGAATTGGACGCAAAACTTATCAATACCTATATGCCACTTGACGGTCTAAGTTATATGGCTAAACAAACAATCCTCAAGAAAATGGGCTTCGAACAAAGTGATATCGTAGAGAACGAACAAAATTGGCTTAAGGAAAATCCAGATGCATTTGAAAAACAAGCGTCTGCCGATGAAGCTGGTTTACAATCAGTTGGTATTGATGCCCCTAACGACCCCGGAATGGACTTAGGCATGGATGCAGATGGTAATATGGAAAGTGCTGATAAAGAGTTCCAAGATAGGGTACAAAATGATGATTTTAACCCGAATAATTTAGGTTCTTCTTTCTAAGACTAAATAACAATGATTAGTTCACTTTCCACTACGGAAAGTGAACATATCAGGAGAATATATATGTTAAATGAACTGTTTGAATCAAGAAATGATTCTATGTACGACCCAGAAGACGATCAGACCGTATATAAACTAACTGATACCCGTAAACCTAAACTAACTTTGAAAGTACTGAATAATCTACGTAAATATCGTGAATTCAAAGCTAATGAAGTAGAGAAGCGTGCTCAGGTAGTGGCTGTAGTTTATGCTAGACCCGCTGACGATGCCGGTGGTGGCGAAATGGGCGGCTTAATGTAACAAAAATTCCGCTTTTTAAGCTCTTTTTGAAAATGGAATTTTTGTACTAATAAATAATAGCATACTTAATTTAAAAAATTTGTATATCTTTTGGAGGATATAATGGCTAATAAAAAACTATTGCAAGAAGCTATTCAAGCTTTTGCTAACAACGAACATGACCTAGCAACTAAAAAAATGCGTAAGTATTTTTTAGAAGCTGCTCAGGAAATTAATAAAGAACTAGAAGAAGCTATGGAAGAAGAATGCGATTTATCTGAATCCGAAGATGAACTAGATGATGACGAAATCTGCGAAGATATTTCTGGTGATATGGATCAAGGTCTAACCGACGAAATCCAATATGATCTATCTGAAGAAGATGAATCTGAAGAAGCTGAATTTGGTGCAGAAGAAGATGCTGATGGTGTTGAAGAGTTCGGTGCTGAAGAAGAATCTGAAGATGTACCAAGCGGTGACGAGTGGGAATCCATTAAAGATGCATTTGCTGACCTAGAATCTATGTTTGATCGTATTGGTGGTGAAGAAGATTTCGATCTAGATGCAGAATCCGATGAAGAAGGTGATGCTGAAGAAGAAGTTGATTTCGATATGAGCCAAGATGGTGAAGATGAATTTTCTGATGTCTCTTTCGGTGACGAAAAAGTTGGCGAAGGTTATAAAATGAAATCTGTTGCTAAACCTTCCAATGATGCTGCTAAATCTAAATCTCCTGTTGCTCCAAACGCAAAATCTCCAGTAGATGGCGTTGCACCTGTTAAGATTAAAGACGGCACCGTTGTTACCAATGATGGCGAACTTCTAAAAAATAAAGATGCAGACACTGCTAAAGTTGATGACATGAATAATGTTATGGACAGTGCTAAAGGCATGATGAAAGATGTGAAAAAACCTGCAAACAAAGCAGACAAATCACGTTCCCCAATCCCTAAAAACGCACCAAAATTTTAATCATAAATAAAAAAAAGAAAGGAGATCATTAACTATGAGTATGATAAGAGAGTGGTCTTCATTCAATGATTCTAAAATTGTACTAGAACATCGTGATAATCCGTTTGGTGGTAAAGATTGTTATCTACGTGGTATTTCAATCCAAGCTGACCAGCGTAACAAAAACGAACGCATCTATCCATTTGCAGAAATTGCTCATGCGGTAGAAAATATGAATCAACGCTTAATGAGTGGTGAAAGCATTCTTTGTGAATGTGATCACCCTGAAACTCTTACTATTAACCTAGACCGCGTAGCAGCAATGATCACTAAAGTCTGGATGGAAGGGAAAAACGGTATGGCTGAAATTAAGCTACTACCAACAGCACATGGTGAAAATATTCGCAAGATGCTAGAAAGCGGTGTGAAATTGGGTGTTAGTTCTCGTGGTTCAGGTAACGTTGATCATAATGGCATTGTTTCTGATTTTGAAATCGTAACTATTGACATTGTAGCACAACCTAGTGCTCCAGAAGCGTATCCTACTGCGGTATTTGAATCTCTTATGAGTAAGTACGGTTCACCTCTTAGTGGAAATAAAAAAGCAATAGTGGAATCTCAATCATCAAATGGTGTAGAAAACGAAATTCACGCTTTTTTTAAGAAATTAAAAGAGTAACAAAATAAATTTATAAATATTTGTACATCAAAAGTACGAATATCCAGTACTTTACAGGAGAATATAATGTCTAAATTAGATAAGTTTCTAAAAGAATCATCTCTTTCTGACGAAGCGAAACAGCTAATTCAGGAAGCATGGAATGAAGAAAAACAAGCAGTCGCTGCTGAAATGCGTGAGGAAATGAAAGGTCGTTATCAAGAAGACCTAGCGAAACTCACCGAAGGGCTAGATAAAATGGTTACACAAGTAATTTCAGAAGAAATGAATGCTGTGTATGACGAGAAAGCAAAACTCGTCGAGGACCGTGTTACTCTACGCAAAACACTTGGTAATTTCGGAGCATTCGCCAACGGCGTTCTGGCTGAAGAAGTTAAACAAATGCGTAACGAACGTAAACTCGTTCAAGAAAGTCTAAGTAAATTTGCAGGATTCTCAAACCGTATCCTAGCTGAAGAACTAAAAGACTTCCATCATGAAAAACGTCAACTAGTTGAAACCCGCGTTAAACTAATTGCACAAGGTGCACAGCAAATCAATGAAGCTAAACAACGCGTCATTAATCGTATTACTGAAACTTCCGCTCAATATATTGCTGAGACCACTCACAATAACCTAAAAGAGCTAAAAACAGAACTACGTGAAGCACGTCAGAATATGTTTGGTCGTAAGATTTTCGAAGCTTTTGCTAACGAATTCTATAACAACCAATACAAAGAGAACTCTATTCTACGTTCTCTAAACGAATCTATTAAACAGAAAGAATCTGAAGTTATCGACATGAAAATGAAACTTCAAGAATCTGAAGCACAAGTAGACGCTGCTAAAAAGAAAATGCGTATCATGGAAGATACTCAAGCTCGTACGGCAATCATCTCTGAACTTGTTAAGCCTCTAACTGTTCAACAGAAGCAAATCATGGAATCACTATTACAAGCTACTCCTACTGACAAGCTAAATGATGATTTCAAGAAGTACCACAAGTCTGTACTTAAAGGTACTATCAATGAGTCTGCTGCTAAAACCAGCCGCCCGGCAGTTAATACACAGGCCAAAAGAACTCTCACCGAAGGTACCGTTGTAACCGGAAACCGTGATGGTATTGTTAAAGAAAGTGAACTCGATTCCGACGACCTAGATTTTCTAAAATCACTAGAACGGAACGCAGGAATCCACAAAAAATAAACATTTTTAATAAGCAAAGTTTTTCAATGATAAATAATAACATACTGAAAAACGAAAAAACATCTTTTAAGGAGATATATAATGTCACAACTATTAACTGAATCTAAATGGGCTGCGGTAAAAGAGAAGCTAGTCGAAGGTCTTAAAGATAACCGTAAAACCGTTATGGAAGCTGTTCTAGAAAACCACCGTAAAGTAATGCTACGTGAAAGTGCTTCACAAGGTGCTACCTCCGCTGGTAACATCGCGACACTAAACAAGGTTATCCTACCTATCATGCGTCGTGTAATGCCAACCGTTATCGCTAACGAAATCATCGGCGTTCAACCAATGACTGGTCCTGTTGGTCAAATCCACACTCTACGTGTACAATATGCTGACAACGCACCGGGCGTAATCGCTGGTGAAGAAGCACTATCACCATACAAAATTGCTAAGTCTTATACTGGTGAACTAAACTCCGATAACGATAATCCACGTGCTGCTCCTACTAGCCAACTAGAAGGTACCATGGGTCGTCGCGTTAACATCCGTATCCTACGTGAAACTGTTGAAGCAAAATCTCGTCGTCTATCTGCTCGTTGGACCGTTGAATCTGCACAAGATGCACAATCTCAACACGGTATCGACGTTGAAGCTGAACTAATGGCTGCTATCGCTCAAGAAGTTACCACTGAAATCGACCAAGAGCTACTACACAAACTACGTGCTCTACCGGGTGCTGCTGCTGTAACTTATGATCAATCTAAAGTTACTGGTGTTGCTACCTTCGTTGGTGACGAACACGCCGCTCTAGCTACCCTAATCAACCGTCAAGCAAACGAAGTTGCTCGTCGTACCAAACGTGGTGCTGCTAACTGGGCTGTTGTTTCCCCAACTGCACTAACCATTCTTCAATCTGCTACCACTTCTAGCTTCGCTCGTACTACTGAAGGTACTTTCGATGCACCAACTAACGTTAAATTTGTTGGCGTACTAAACAGTACTATGAAGATCTACGTTGATACCTATGCTGACGATTCAACAGACGTCCTCATTGGTTACAAAGGTAACGCAGAAACTGATGCTGGTGTATTCTATTGCCCATACATTCCACTAATGGCTTCTGGTACAGTAATGGACCCTAACACTGGCGAACTCGTGACCACCTTCCTCACAAGATATGGGTACGTTCAACTTACTGACAGTACTTCATCTCTAGGTAACGCTGCTGACTACTTCAGCAAAATTGCAATCCGCAACGTAACCTTCATGTAATATGAAGTAAAAGTAATTAGATTCA
>OBJT01000451.1_pt1 | contig 10740 bp, 9 predicted proteins | sample 1519861 | NCBI WGS metagenome assembly OBJT01 (sample SAMN02401118, study PRJEB22541) | soil metagenome, isolate JX
GATTCCAGCATTCCGGGGTTCGAATCCCTGCACCCCAGCCAAATTGAACAATAAAGCCCGCTTTTGCGGGCTTTATTGTTTTCTGCGTTCAGTCAAATCAAGAGCGCCTGACGACGCTCCACAAAATTTTATAAGCCTAAAGCGTACTTCAGTACCTTACGTTTCAGCGCACCGGCATTCTCTGCCGCGATCAATCCCAGATTACGTGCAAACCGCAACGGCGAAAGCTTATTGCTGAATGCAAAGTAGAACAGATCCATCCCCCCCTGCATCAGCAAGTTATCCTTATAACGCTGGCGATGATAACGCTGAAGTACCGCATCCGATGACCACAGCTGTGCCTCACTGCGCGCCTCAACCAGCGTTGAGATCAATGCATCCACATCACGGTATCCCAGGTTTACCCCCTGCCCCGCGAGGGGATTAATGGTATGCGCGGCATCGCCCACCAGCGCCAGACCCGGCATCACATAGCGCGTGGCGTGGCGTCGAACGAGAGGAAAGGATGCGGCTTGTTTCACATGGAAGCGTCCGACACGTGCTGGAAAATGCGCATGGATCTCTTTCTCCAACTGCGGCAGCGGTAAATTCTGCAACTGGCGAATGCGCGCGGGAGCGTCATACCACACCAACGAAGCGTGGCGTCCGAATAAGGGCAGGAAGGCACGAGGACCTTCTGGGGTGAATTGTTGCCAGGTAGCATCGCCCGCATCATGCTCACATTCCACGCTGATTAGCATACAAGACTGCGCATAATTCCAGCCTCGTACGCCTATGCCAGCCAGCTGGCGAACGCGCGAGTTGGCCCCATCAGCACCCACAACGAGGCGCGTATCCAATAGGGTGCCGTTATCCAGCTGAACATGCCAGCCACCGCTATGCTGCTGGAGGCTCTGCAAGCTGGCGGGACAGATCAGCGTAATGCCCTCTTCCTGCATTTTCTCCCACAGTGCGCGCTGTAACACGCTGTTCTCCACCATATACCCCAACTCAGGCAGGCCCAGTGAAGCGGCATCGAACGTCACGTGCGCACTCTGCCACTCCCAGGTTTCCAGCTTGCGGTAGGGGGCACAGCGCATCGCCTCAACACGAGGCCAGACATTCAACTGACGCAGCAGCGCCACTGACGAGGCACCAATGGCTGAAATACGCACGTCAGGCGGGCTCGCAGCATCAAAACGGGCAGGTTCAGCGCGTTCTATCACTGCCACGCGAAACTGCTGCTGTGCCAGCCCACAGGCCAATGCGGCACCAACCATGCCACCGCCCACTATCACCACATCAAAATGTGAATCCTGCATTGACTCTAATCCTTCTGCTTGCCGTAATGCCTCACAGCATCACGTTGATAGATAAAGTGTACCGGAAATTGGCCGTACAATCTCAAGGCCTGCTGCTCTGGTCACAACAGCAGCAAAGCATTACAATACGCGCCCTGCACTTCGCTCTGATCAATGGCTAGTTCGATGACCAAAAAACTGCATATCAAAACCTGGGGCTGTCAGATGAATGAGTATGATTCATCTAAGATGGCCGACCTGCTGAACAGCACACACGGTTACACCCTGACCGATGAAGCCGAAGAGGCTGATGTCCTGCTGCTCAATACCTGCTCCATTCGTGAGAAGGCACAGGAGAAGGTTTTCGCCCTGTTAGGCCGCTGGAAGAAGTTGAAGGCGGTGAATCCTGACGTGATCATTGGTGTCGGCGGTTGTGTCGCTTCACAAGAAGGTGAACGCCTGCGCGAACGTGCGAATTGCGTTGATATTGTGTTTGGTCCTCAAACGCTGCATCGCCTGCCAGAGATGCTCAATCAGGTACGCGGCACGAAAAGCCCGGTGATTGATATCAGCTTCCCGGAAATCGAAAAGTTTGACCGCCTGCCTGAGCCCCGCGCTGATGGGCCTACCGCTTATGTCTCGATCATGGAAGGCTGCAATAAATATTGTACTTTCTGTGTGGTGCCTTACACCCGTGGCGAGGAAGTCAGCCGTCCGTGCGATGATATTCTGCTGGAGATCGCGCAACTCGCCGCGCAGGGCGTGCGTGAAGTTAACCTGCTAGGACAGAACGTCAACGCCTATCGCGGCACGACCTTTGATGACCAGATCTGCAGCTTTGCGGAATTATTGCGTCTGGTTGCCGCTATTGATGGCATCGACCGCATCCGTTTTACCACCAGCCACCCTATTGAGTTCACGGATGACATCATTGATGTCTACCGCGATACGCCTGAGTTAGTGAGCTTCCTGCATTTGCCAGTGCAAAGTGGTGCTGACCGCATCCTGACATTGATGAAGCGCGCGCACACCGCGCTGGAGTACAAAGCGATCATCCGTAAACTGTTGAAGGCGCGCCCTGATATTCAGATGAGTTCAGATTTTATCATCGGTTTCCCAGGCGAAACGCAACAGGACTTCGAGCAAACCATGAAGTTAGTAGGTGACGTCAATTTTGACGTCAGCTTTAGCTTTATCTACTCAGCACGCCCAGGCACACCTGCTGCCGATCTGCCAGATGATGTCTCAGAAGAAGAGAAAAAACAGCGGCTGTATATCTTGCAGGAGCGTCTCAATCAGCAGGCCATGGCATGGAGCCGCCGCATGCTCGGCACCACTCAGCGTGTGCTGGTAGAAGGCATTTCGCGTAAGAATGTCATGGAGTTAATGGGGCGTACGGATAACAACCGCGTGGTCAATTTCGAAGCCCCTGTCGAGATGATCGGTAAATTTGTTGATGTTGAAATCATCGATATCCATGCTACTTCACTGCGCGGTAAGCTGGTGCGTACCGAAGATGAAATGGCCCTGCGCGTGAACCAAAGCCCAGCAGCCGTCATTGCCCGCACACGTCGTGAAAATGACATCGGCGTCGGTATTTACCAGCCTTGATCCCCGAATCTCTGAGCGACAGCGCACACCGCGCTGTCGCGATTTTCAGTCAGTTACGCTTGCATTCCTTAAGCGGCGCCCAAATATCTCCTTTGCAACTTGCACCTGGGCGTGACCCCATAAATAATTCCGTAATGATGCTCATGTCATTAATCAGAGCATCTGATACCCCTTTTCAACTGGCCCTGAGCGACCCAAAGGATTCATTTGAATATCGAAACTCGTGAAATCGCCCTTGAACCGGCAGATAACCGTCGGCTGTTGAGCCTGTGCGGTCCGTTTGATGACAATGTGAAGCAACTCGAACGACGCCTGGGTATCGAAATCAACCGTCGTGACAACCAATTTAAACTGGTGGGCCGAGCGCTGAGTGTGAACGCTGCGGTGAATATCCTGCGCGACCTGTATGTGGATACCGCGCCAGTCCGTGGGTTGATCCCTGATATAGAGCCGGACCAAATCCATCTGGCGATTAAAGAGAGCCGCGTGCTGGAGCAAACCGCAGAGAGCGTGCCGGAGTTTGGGAAAGCCATAAATATCAAAACCAAGCGCGGTGTAATTAAACCGCGCACGCCTAACCAGGCGCAGTATGTGGCGAACATTCTCGACCATGACATCACCTTTGGTGTGGGTCCAGCCGGTACTGGTAAAACCTATCTGGCCGTTGCCGCCGCAGTAGATGCACTGGAGCGGCAGGAAATTCGTCGCATCCTGTTAACGCGTCCCGCCGTTGAGGCCGGTGAAAAACTCGGCTTCCTGCCGGGTGACCTCAGCCAGAAAGTCGATCCTTACCTGCGTCCACTTTATGATGCCCTGTTCGAGATGCTGGGTTTTGAGCGCGTAGAAAAGCTGATGGAGCGCAATGTTATTGAGGTGGCACCGCTGGCGTATATGCGCGGTCGTACCCTTAATGACGCCTTTGTGATCCTGGATGAGAGTCAGAACACCACTATCGAACAGATGAAGATGTTCCTGACGCGCATCGGCTTCAACTCCAAAGCGGTGATCACCGGAGACGTGACGCAGATTGACCTGCCACGCAGCACTAAATCAGGCCTGCGCCACGCCATTGAAGTGTTGGCGGAAGTCGATGAAATTAGCTTTAACTTTTTCCACAGCGAAGACGTGGTGCGTCATCCGGTTGTCGCACGCATCGTGAATGCTTATGAAGCATGGGAAGAAGCTGATCAAAAGCGCCGAGACAAACTGGCTGAAGACCGCAAGCGTGAAGCGCTGGCGGCTCAGCTAGCGATCCAACCCAGCCCGCAGGAGCCTTCATGAGCGCGGTGATTTTAGATTTACAGTTGGCCTGTGCCGATGAAAACGGCCTGCCAGCCGAAACCGCCTTTCAACGCTGGTTGGAAGCGGCAGTAACGCCTTTCCAGCCTGAAAGTGAAGTGACCATTCGTTTGGTCGATGAAGCGGAAAGTCATGAGCTTAATCTGACTTATCGCGGCAAAGACAAACCCACAAATGTGCTCTCCTTCCCTTTTGAAGCACCACCGGGTATTGAATTAGCGCTGCTGGGCGATCTGATTATCTGCCGTCAGGTTGTTGAGCAAGAAGCGGAAGAACAAGGCAAAACCCTTGAAGCCCATTGGGCACATATGGTGGTACACGGCACGCTGCATCTGCTGGGTTACGATCATATCGAAGACGATGAAGCCGAAGAAATGGAGGCGCTGGAGACCGAGATAATGCTTGCTCTTGGATATCCTGACCCGTACATTTCGGAGAAAGAAGACGCCTGAAACTCCGTTTCGGGTTATTGCGCTGCTGGCGAGGATGCCAGCAGTTCCTTTCCCTCATTAGAGAGAACGAAATAAAAACGCCATGAGCGACGACCATTCTCAAAACAGCGACGCACCCAGTAGTAAAAAGGGTTTTTTCTCCCTGTTAATCAACCAACTGTTTCACGGTGAACCTAAAAATCGTGACGAACTGCTGGGGCTAATCCGCGATTCTGAGCAGAAAGAGCTGATCGACCAAGACACCCGCGACATGCTTGAAGGGGTGTTAGATATTGCCGAACAGCGCGTGCGTGACATCATGATCCCGCGCTCCCAAATGATTACTCTTAAACGTAATCAAAGCCTTGAAGAGTGTCTGGCGGTGATTATCGATTCTGCCCACTCGCGTTTTCCAGTGATTAGCGAAGACAAAGATCACGTCGAAGGCATATTAATGGCCAAAGACTTGCTGCCGTTTATGAGCAGCGCGTCTGAGCCGTTCAGCATCGAAAAAGTCCTGCGTACTGCGGTGGTAGTGCCCGAAAGTAAGCGTGTCGACCGCATGCTGAAAGAGTTTCGTTCCCAGCGCTATCATATGGCGATTGTCATTGATGAGTTCGGCGGCGTTTCTGGGCTGGTCACCATTGAAGACATTCTCGAATTGATTGTCGGCGAAATTGAAGATGAATATGACGATGAAGAAGATCGTGATATCCGTCAGCTCAACCGCCACACCTATACCGTGCGTGCGCTGGCCCCCATCGAAGATTTCAATGAGATTTTTGGTACCAGCTTCAGTGATGACGAAGTGGATACCATCGGCGGTCTGGTGATGCAGGCATTCGGCCACCTTCCCGCGCGCGGTGAAAGCATTGACATTGATGGTTACCAATTCAAAGTCGTGATGGCTGACAGCCGCCGTATCATCCAGGTGCATGTGAAAATTCCGGAAGATTCTCCACAACCGCAACTGGAAGACGAATAATTCTATGGCTTTAGCCTCTCTTTACTCGCAGCAGCGGGTTCGTTTGCTGCTGGCGTTAATCACGGGTGCCGTCGGCACCCTTTCCTTTTCTCCTTACGATTTCTGGCCCGCGGCATTAATTTCACTGGCTGGTCTGCAACTGCTATTGCTGGATCGCCGTAGCCCTCAGGCGGCTGCAATAGGCTTCGTTTGGGGCTTTGGTCTTTTCGGCAGTGGTATTAACTGGGTTTACGTCAGCATCGCCACCTTTGGCGGCATGCCCGGCCCGGTGAACGTTTTCTTGGTTATTCTGCTGGCGGCATACCTTGCCATCTATCCGATGCTGTTTGCTGCGGTGCTGAATCGCCTGTGGCCTCGCGCATCCTTGTGGCGTCTGGCTTTAGCGGCGCCCGCGTTGTGGCAGATCAGCGAATTCCTGCGCGGCTGGATCCTCACCGGGTTCCCGTGGTTGCAGTTCGGTTATAGCCAGATCGATGGCCCACTGAAAGGTATTGCACCTCTGGCTGGCGTCGAAACCATCACTTTCCTGTTAATGGTGATTGGCGGTTTAGGGGTGCATGCGCTTTATCATCGCAGCATAAAAAGCCTGGTCGCCGCCGCAGCCTTGCTGCTACTGCCGTGGCCACTCCGCATGTTGCAGTGGTATCAACCCCTGCCAGAACGCAGCGTGGATGTGGCAATGGTGCAAGGTAACATTCCGCAGTCAATGAAGTGGGATCCACAACAACTGTTGAACACCCTGCGCGTCTACACCTCCTACAGCCAGCCGTACATGGGCAAAGCGCCCATTATCATCTGGCCGGAATCTGCTATTACCGATTTGGAAAGTAATCAGCAGCCGTTCCTGAAGGCGCTGGATGAGGAGTTACGCGCACGTGGCAGTTCCCTGATTACCGGTATTGTCGATTCACGGATCGAAGGCGACAACCGCTACCACGATTACAACTCGGTGATTGTGTTGGGCGGCGAGCAGCCATACAGCTATCAAAGTCGCAACCGTTACCAGAAAAACCATCTGGTACCCTTTGGTGAATTTGTGCCGCTGGAAGACCTGCTGCGTCCGCTGGCTCCGTTCTTCGACCTGCCGATGTCATCGTTCAGTCGGGGTGCCTATGTGCAGCCGCAGTTAAAAGTGTCGGGCTATAACCTGACCAGCGCCATCTGCTACGAAATCGTTTTGGGTGAACAAGTACGGGCAAACTTCCATTCGGATACCAACTTCCTGCTGACGGTGTCCAATGACGCCTGGTTTGGTCATTCTATTGGTCCATGGCAGCACTTCCAGATGGCACGTATGCGTGCTCTGGAGTTAGGCCGACCGCTGCTGCGATCCACCAACAACGGTGTCACTGCGGTAGTGAATGCCGATGGTGAAGTAGAAAAAGAGATTCCACAATTCACGCGCGAAGTGCTGGAGGCCAAAGTGACCCCCACAACGGGTGAGACACCTTATGCGAAAGCAGGTATCTGGCCGGTGTGGATCCTGACGCTGATCGGTATCGTGCTGGCGATCATTCGCCGTCGTAACTGACACCTTGCTCACACTCTGACAGGCGAAGTGCTCACTTCGCCTTTTTTTTGCGCTTTTTTTCGCTCCCATCGGCTACGCTTTACCAGATTCTCTGCTGGCTTTTTTCCTCTTTTCCTCGTGCTGGCACGATCATTGCTATTTATTTCAGTAGTTTTATTAACATCAGTGTTCTGTCAGCGTAATGCCATGTTTATGCACTACTATCTGGCACTGATTCGCACCTTCATAGCGCAAAGGCGTTTTTTTGCCTCTTATTGGTGCGGAGCGGCTCGCAAAAAAGAAACTTTTTTGTTTCATTGCGTTAACAATTCGCTATGTTAATCACTATCCTGCGCGCAGTTGCGCTAAGGGATAATAAGAAAAGCAGCAGGAAATACACACAACATCACAATCTGCGCAGTTTATGTTCTGCGCGACATTCACTCAAAGGAGTAGGAACATGCAGACACGCAAAGTGGCATTATCGCTTCTGCTGTTGGGAGCAGCAGCGGGAGCGGCCCAGGCGGAAGATCTCACCGGCACCCTGAAAAAAATTAATGATAGCGGCGTGATTGTCGTTGGGCATCGTGAGTCATCAGTTCCCTTTTCTTACTACGACAACCAGCAAAAAGTGGTTGGCTATTCACAAGACTATTCCAACGCTATCGTTGCGGCGATCAAAGCCAAGCTGAATAAGCCGGATCTGCAGGTCAAAATGCTGCCGATTACCTCGCAAAACCGTATCCCACTGTTGCAGAACGGGACTTACGATTTCGAGTGTGGTTCAACCACCAACAACCTTGAGCGCCAGAAGCAAGCTGCATTCTCCGATACCGTGTTCATCATCGGTACACGTCTGCTGGTTAAAAAAGGCGGCGATATTAAAGATTTTGCTGATCTGAAAGGCAAAACCGTTGTCGTGACCTCAGGCACCACTTCTGAAGTTCTGCTGCACAAGCTGAACGATGAGAAGAAAATGGACATGCGCATCATCAGCGCGAAAGACCACGGCGATTCTTTCCGTACGCTGGAAACCGGACGTGCTGTGGCCTTCATGATGGATGACGCGCTGCTGGCAGGTGAACGTGCCAAAGCGAAGAAACCTGACAACTGGGAAATCACCGGTACACCTCAGTCGAAAGAAGCTTACGGCTGTATGCTGCGTAAGGAAGACCCACAGTTCAAACAGTTGATGGATGACACCATCGCGAAAGCGCAGACCTCTGGTGAAGCGGCTAAATGGTTTGATACCTGGTTCAAGCAGCCGATTCCACCGAAGAATCTGAACATGAACTTTGAGCTGTCATCCGACATGCAGGCACTGTTCAAAGCACCAAACGACAAAGCACTCTGAATTAACAATGAAAACAAGGGCAGTTAGGCTGCCCTCTCGATTGCTGAACACGCGGTGCGGACAGACAGACTGCAACAGGTCGTTCCCCTGAAGCAGGACGCAAGACACCGCTCAACAATCTTATGGGTAGCCTCGCTACCCTTTTTTTACCGGAGCTCGTTATGGGTATCGATTGGAACTGGGGCATCTTTTTACAACAAGCCCCGTTCGGCAATACGACTTACCTCGGCTGGCTGTGGTCCGGATTTCAGGTGACCGTTGCGGTTTCCTGCTGCGCCTGGATTATCGCCTTCCTGGTAGGTTCCTTCTTTGGCATTCTGCGTACCGCGCCCAACCGCCTGCTGGCGGCTATCGGCACTTGCTACGTGGAACTGTTTCGTAACATCCCGCTGATCGTACAGTTCTTCTTCTGGTATCTGGTGGCACCGGAACTGGTCGGGGAAAAACTGGGGATGTGGTTTAAGGCGGGGCTGGATCCGAACGTACAGTTCTTCCTCTCTTCCACCATCTGTCTGGGACTGTTCACCGCAGCGCGCGTTTGTGAGCAGGTCCGCGCGGCCATTCAGTCGCTGCCACGTGGTCAAAAAAATGCGGGCCTGGCCGTCGGTTTGACGCTGCCACAAACTTACCGCTACGTATTGTTACCCAATGCGTATCGCGTCATTGTGCCGCCGATGACCTCGGAAATGCTGAACCTGGTGAAGAACTCTGCTATTGCCTCGACCATTGGTCTGGTCGATATGGCGGCACAAGCGGGCAAACTGCTCGACTACTCAGCGCATGCCTACGAATCTTTCACCGCCATCACCCTGGCGTACGTCGGCATTAACCTGGTCATCATGCTGATTATGAGTCTGGTAGAACGCAAAATTCGCCTGCCTGGCAACCTGGGGGGCAAATAATGTACGAGTTTGACTGGAGTTCGATTCCACCCAGCCTGCCCTATTTGTGGAATGGCTTGATCATCACCTTCAAAATCACGGCGGTTGCCGTGGTGTTCGGTATTATCTGGGGCACCATTTTAGCGGTAATGCGCCTGTCGCCTATCGCGCCAGTCCGTTGGTTCGCCAAACTGTACGTCAACCTGTTCCGCTCCGTGCCTTTGGTGATGGTGCTGTTGTGGTTCTATCTGGTAGTGCCCGCGTTCCTGCAACAGGTCTTAGGGCTCTCACCCAAAACCGATATTCGCCTGATTTCTGCGATGGTGGCCTTTGCGCTGTTTGAAGCAGCCTATTACTCGGAAATCATTCGCGCCGGGATTCAAAGCATTTCGCGTGGACAGTCAAATGCGGCACTGGCATTGGGCATGACCCAGTGGCAGTCGATGAAGCTGATCATCCTGCCACAGGCGTTCCGCGCCATGGTGCCACTGCTGCTGACGCAGGGCATCGTGCTGTTCCAGGATACGTCGTTGGTGTATGTGTTAAGCCTGGCTGACTTCTTCCGTACCGCCTCAACCATTGGTGAGCGTGACGGTACCCAGGTGGAAATGGTTCTGTTTGCCGGTCTGGTCTACTTCGTGATCAGCCTGAGCGCTTCGCTGTTGGTTAGCTATCTGAAAAGAAAAAGGACGGTTTAAATGATTAGCCTGAAAAATGTTTCTAAGTGGTATGGTCACTTTCAGGTGCTGACCGACTGCTCCACCGAAGTGAAAAAAGGTGAAGTGGTGGTGGTCTGCGGACCGTCCGGTTCGGGAAAATCAACGCTGATCAAGACAGTTAATGGTCTGGAGCCAGTGCAGCAAGGCAGTATTCAAGTCAACGGTACCGAAGTGAACAACAAGAAAACCAACCTCGCGCAACTGCGTAGCAAGGTGGGTATGGTGTTCCAACACTTCGAGCTGTTCCCGCATCTCAGTATTGTCGATAACCTGGTGCTGGCGCAGGTTAAAGTGCTGAAGCGTGATAAAGCCGCCGCGCGTGAAAAAGGCCTCAAACTGCTGACGCGCGTCGGCCTGGCCGCGCATGCTGAGAAATTCCCAGGACAACTGTCTGGCGGCCAGCAACAACGTGTGGCGATTGCCCGTGCGCTGTGCATGGACCCTATTGCCATGCTGTTCGATGAACCCACTTCCGCACTGGATCCCGAGATGATCAATGAGGTGCTGGACGTCATGGTCGAGTTGGCGAATGAAGGCATGACCATGATGGTCGTGACGCATGAGATGGGCTTCGCACGTAAGGTGGCCAATCGCGTGATCTTTATGGATGAAGGAAAGATTGTCGAAGACACCAATAAAGATGACTTCTTCAACAATCCGCAGTCCGATC
>OBJT01000454.1_pt1 | contig 10688 bp, 13 predicted proteins | sample 1519861 | NCBI WGS metagenome assembly OBJT01 (sample SAMN02401118, study PRJEB22541) | soil metagenome, isolate JX
CAACATATTGCCCGCGCGTTGGAGGATCAACAACGGTTTGAATATTTGTTGCCGCGGGCGGATGTCACCTATGGCCACTCGCAAGCTTTAAGTTGGGCGGCCGCGGCGGGAAATTTGCCCATGGTGCGCTTTCTTATTCCGTTGAGTGCTCCGCAAGATCCTAAATGCGAAGCTTTGTTTGAAGCGCTGTTTAATGAATATCCGGACATCGTCAACGCGTTGTATCCTGTGTGCAATATTGAGGCCACCATGCAGCAGCTTTTGGACAGTGAATACGACCTTCAACCCCAAATTGAATGGTTGCAAAACAAAATTAACACCGAGCAAAATAAAAAATTGCGGCACGAAGTTATTCAACGCGGTGTCGGAAAAATACGAAAAATGTGAGAATTATATGCCTTCAAAAGGTTTTTGCGTGGATCGAGAGTCAGCGGTTAACCCAGGAAACTCAAGAGATTGCGGCGCCAGCGCGAAAGTGTAAAGGGCGCTTGGCGCCCTTTATTTTGTGTTTGCAAAGTTACCTGTTGGTTTTCTTTACATCTTTCTTGTTCTTTTTACGGCAGAAATTTTCTGGGGCAATTGCGCGCGCAAATTTCTTTTAAAATGTTGAGCAAACTCGTTTTTTATAAAATCTTCGTTTTTGGCGGACGCAAACCATTTGGTCTTCAGCAACGCCACTGTGTTGTCCTCGTGGCAAAAAGGAATTAAAAAGCGCACGGCGCGGCGGTTGTCCCGACTCAAAGCCCCCACCAAAGCTTCATTTAACGGTTGAGTGGGTTTAAATGTTTCAACCAACTCTTTAATGCAGGCAAACGAACGGGTGCGGTTTCCGTTTTGCGCCACCAACACCAACAGTGCGGGAATGTCAACCACGTATTTTTTCTCTATATGTTTCACAAGCATTGCAATTGTTTTACTGTCCGCGGTTTGAGTGGCTACCTGCAAAATGTTTTCCAATATAGGTTCAGGAAACTCAAATGGGCCTTCCAACACCATGTGAATTTGCTCCAACCAATTTTGGCGAACAAAGTGGTTCAAAGCGTACGCGAGAGATATGCTTGATTTTTTGTCTGCTAATGCGTTCAGCAATTGCGTGGACAATTGCGGATTTTCCACACCAAATTCGTTAAGCACCGCGACAATTTCTATAGGTTCAGCCGCGAAAAGATGCGCTTGACTGAGAGGATTGTTTTGGCGTAACAAATTGCGTAAGGTGTTCATGAATGGCTCGCGGTTTTTCAATACCAATAGTGTAGCACATCGCTGGCTTGCTGTCATTTGACGCGAATTCTGTTACAATTGTTGCACAACAGGACGTATTTATGAAAATTTGTGACAACCCGATTGTTCAAGATTTTAAACACAATTCCGGATCTCTGCGCGCGGCGTGGGAGAATGTTGAACATTTCAAAATCAACCCCAAAGATTTAGTAGCTTCTCAAGCCATTAACCAGGCTATTCGCTGGGCGGTGACCATACCCAACACCTTTGATCTGATCGATGTGTTGTTGCCCTATTCGGATCAACACAAGGACTGCCGCACGTTGTTTAAAGACGCGTGTCTTTTTAACCGTTTGGATGTGTTGCGCTTGTTGGGGGGACGGATTGACGGCGGGGTTCTAGGGCATAATGATTGTCATGGCCTGGTTTCGGCCGCGCGCAACAATAGGCATGAGATTGTGGCATTCTTGTGTCCTTTCGTGGAGCGTTTTGGGATCGAACGAAGTCTGCACAAATATTTTTGCCGCGCTCTGGGTCGGGATTTGGACTTGATCAAAGGCCTGGACGGTCTTTCCCCGCGCATAGCGGGGGAACATTCCACTATGGTGTTTGAGAACGTGTTGGAGACCAGTCAATTGGATCATTTGACTTTTCTGGTTGAACGGATGCGTTCGGTTCGTTTTGGGGAAAACGCCAGTGGGCATTTGGCGCGCTATGTGCGCAATGCGATTGCCAGTGCAAACGACCAAGGGGGTTACCTTCTTATGGATTTTCACGCCCACGTATTGCCCACGCCTATGGATTTAACCCTTGTGGTCCACACCGCCGCGCATTATGGACGCAAAGATTTTTTGAAAACATTGTTGGAACGGGACCCCTGTCTTCAAGACCAAGTGCGGGAATGGCGGACCACTTACTCTGTGCGCGCCCAAGAGCTGGTGGAGGAGGTGCTCAACACGGTGCAACGGGACAAGATATTCAATACTATTGAGCCCCCCTCTGTGTCTCGATCGGTGCGTAAAATGTAACCTTTGAACCACAATTCCCCTTATCTTTAACAGGCGTTGTGGCCTTCTTGTTTGGAGCGACTCCAAAAATAGGGTAAACTCAATCATCACCCCTCACATTAAACCCCAAGGATCACGTGATGACGGACTTTTCTTATGACAATGATTTTGCCACACTGGCCCGTTTTGGTGATGTGGACGAAATGGCCAAACTGTTGGGATTTGTTTCCCTTGACGGAGTGGAACGCGCCTTGGAAATAGCTTCCGTTTTGGGAAGCGCCAATGTTATTCAGTTTCTGATTGGCAACACCATGGTGACCGACCGCGAGAATGTGTGTTTGCCCAAAGCCGTTCGAACGGGATGTGTGGAATGCGTGGAATGGGTGAGCAGTGTTTCGGACCCCAAACACAATTTTAGTGAACCTTTGCGTTTAGCTCTGGTGTTGGACTATAGAGAAATTGCGGATGTCTTGCTCCCTTTAAGCAACCCCCAAGACGCGTTAAAGTATTTTTATCAGTTTAATCCGGAACAAAATGAATGCATCGCGTATTTGGAAGAACACATTGCGCGCAATCAGCGCGCCACGCTTTTGGCTCACACCCCTCAACCCCCCTCCGCCGGTGTGCGGAAAATCTGAGTTTTGTATGAGCCGAAAAACCGATTTTGAAAAATTTGCGCTGACCCACTCCAACGTTAAAGAAATCCGCGCGGCGGGAATGGGGGAATCGCCACGAGTTGTGCTGTCAGCTTTGGAAGCGGCGGTGAAACACGGACACGCGGCGGCGGTCAGCGCGTTGGTTCCTCTGGCGGAGGTGTCCTCCACTCTTTTGGAACAAATTGCTCAGACGTTTGACGCGGCGGTGCTCAAGACACTGCCCACAAATTGCGGGGTGGTGAATGTTGAGGTTCCGTTGCGTTTTATTATGGCGTACGGCATTGAAGACACGAAAGCCGTGGAAATTGTGCGTTTGGCGCGTCTGTCCAACGCGGATTTAACCACCGTGGCGGAGAAGTGTTTGGCGCACCACGCTCACAAAACACTGGAGTTGGCTTTGCGCAAAAACAGCAATACATGGGTGGCGGAGCAAATTTTTATCAATCAGTGGTTTTATTGTACTCCGCGTCAAGCGGAAATTTTATTGCGTCACAGTAAAAATTTGCAGAAAATTGACAACGAATTGCGCACATACAAACCCCACGGCCAACACCAGCAGTTGGCGCAGCGCTTTTTGGAATTACTGGAGGAGGAAAGCGTGCGAAGGCAACACAAGACCTTGGCGCGCGCGGTGGCTTCCCAATCCCACCAATCGTTACGAAAAAAAATGTAATTACAGGCGGCGGACCATGGAAGGCGTGCTGGCTTGCGGCAACTCCGCGGCAATCCGCGAGCGGCTGATCCAAGCGCGCACACTGTCGTCCAACCTATCCCCCAATTGGTCAATCATCTCCCCAGCGCGGTCAAAACACGTCAGGTGGGGCTCGGGAATATCCTGGCGGGCAAACACCGCGCACATCCACAGCAATTGCTTGTTAGCTTTTGCGCAATGAACATAGGCGGTTGGGTTTGTGCACCATTGCCAAGAGGGCATATTCAAAGGATGTTTTGCAATTTCCTCAAGAAACATTTTCAACGGCAGAGTGGAAGCCCATTGGGTGTGGGACAAAGGTGTGGGGACGGTAATGTGTTGACCAATAAAATCTTCCGTGGCCAAGCGCAAAGCGTGCAGTTTGGCGTGAGGGCTGACGTTGAAGGTTTGGGCGTTGTCGTTGTGCACTAAGCTGGCGCCCACCACTAGATCCACGACGTCGGGGTTCCAAGGTTCGTTTCCCAAAATCACCGCCGCCAGATCGGCAATCGCTAAACTTTTTGCGATGTCGAGCAAAGCTCTCAACACGTGCCCCTGCAGATCTGTTTGATTTTTGGAAGATTGGCAACAAATCACCGCAAACGAGCGCAAAGCCTGCAAGGCCATTTCCGGTTCCTCATCGCATAGTGCTGCCTGGGTGATGCTGCGGATGAGACTGGAGGGGTGAAGATCGGACGAGGACGAGTGCAGCGCCGCGTTTAACACCTCGTGGGCCAAATTGGGGTCACTGTCCCATGTTGCCCGCCAAAGCACGGCGATATGATCGGCGGGTTTGTTCGGGTAAATGGAGCGCTTGGTGGACCACTGAAGTAAAAACCGCCCCAATTCGGTGGTGTTGTGGCGCAAATTTCCCACTTTTTCTTGAACACGCGTCAACATACAGAATAAAACCCAGTAAGGATGTTATTTAGTATAAACCAACACCCGGATATGTATACGAGACAGACAACAATTTTTTTGGTCACATCCCCGCGATGGCGTGTTGAATTTCAGGGGGATGGAGATTTGGGCCTGGTGTATTCCATTAACGCGTTGGCCGCTGGAGCGTCTTGCCAGCCGTTGCGCAAGGATTTATTGGCCCACTCTTTCACCAACCAGCAGTCGGACAACGGCGCCAACAAATGGACACTGTCCACGCAATTGCTGATCACCGCTTGCCCCAAGGCGTCGGTGCGTGCCCATTCCGCGCAGTGGTTTTGCAACAACGCCACCACCGTGGGGTGTTTGAACTTTACCGCCGCGTGCAACGCTTTGTTCAACACCGCGGACGTGGAAAGGGGGACAAGCAAGGGGACAATGTGTGTTTGTCCAGCGCTGGCGGCCGCCACTAAAGCTGTGTTCAAGGGGGTGGGGCGGGCGAAGGGGTGAAACACTTCAACCATTTCCCAATGTTGGGCTAACGCGCTTTCGCACAACAAGGGGGTCAAATCTGTGTCTTCGGGCAAATAGGGGAGAAGGGCGCGCGCGGCTTGCGGATTGTTGTGGGTGGTGCACACCGACAACGCGTGCAATCGACCCAATCCGCTGGCCCGCTTGGCGCACCACTTTAATAACGCGGAAAAATCTTCGCTCGAGGGATGTTCTGGCGGTTCCCCAAAGAAGGATTCCGAGGATAATTTTGGCGAAGGATGGGCGCACAACCACTCCAGCGCCTGATTGACGTGGGTTCGGTCAAAGACAAATTTCAAACGGGACGCGCGCCAGGTTTGGCGCACCTTGGGCAATCCATGGGAGGAGTACTGTTGAACAAATAAAGGCGCAGACATATGAGAAAAATCGTGGTAAAATGGTCAGACGAAAAAAGCCCCAAAGGGCTTGGCGGTGAAAATATGAAGAAAGTATATACGTCCGATTTCATTTTGAAAAGAGGGTGTGTTTATTTTTTGTTAAAAAAATATGGACCCATATGAAAAGCAACCTGATCACCATCCTTGAAGATATTTTCCAGCGTGAAGATATCAAGGAACTGTTGAACTTGACCCCGTCTGATATCCAATATCATTTGACGGTGCCGCAATTGCGTGTGCTGTTGGAGACCCCTTCTCCCTATGTTTTGGACTGTGTAGCTCATATTTTAAAGGGAAATGATTGGCCAGTGGGGTTTTGGATGGAGGCGGTGGCGCAAGAAACCCTCATCCAACCCACTGCGTTGGGGGACGAAGGGGTGGAGCATCTTTTATCAAGCTTCCCCCATTTTCCAGCTTTGTGGGCCAAGTACTCTTTGCGCTTAACCGAAGAACGCCTCTCCGAACATTTTTCGCGTCTTTTTAATCAGTATGTTATTGATGGCGGACATAAAGTGGAGTTGGTGGAAGGGGTAAAAGAAGCGTTGGAAGCCCACCGGTTGCGACGTCACATTGCCATGCAAGTGGGGGAGACGGGACCTGGCCGCGGCCAGCGCAAACTGTAAGAGGGTGTATGAACGACATTTATAAATCCATTGAGATCATTGACGATATTCGTCGCGCGATGACGCGGGTTTTCGAACAGGATCAAGTCATGCGGGCCGCCCGGCAATTGGTGGAGCAGGCCAATGTGGAGGGATTGGGCCATATGCTTAAGACGCACGCGGAGTTGAACGCCCACATCCCGGAGTTGTTGGCGTGGGCGATTGACAAAAAGGTCTCCGCAAGCGTTGAGTGGTTGCTTCAATTGCCGTTTTGTGATGAGCACAATTGCGCGCTCAACAGCGCGGTGCGGGCCAACAATGTGGAGGTGGTTGCGCCGTTGCTGGCCAAATCCCGCCCCAAAACCCAACGGTCGCAAATTTTGATTGACGCGGTGGAACTCAAACGGGTGGAGATTGTGCAGCAACTGGCCAAACACTGCAACCCCAAAGCCCAACACAGCAAAGCTTTGCAATTGTGTTATCTCAATAGTGTGAACGCAGAAGATCGGTCGCGGATGGTTGAAGCCTTGTACGCGTTGAGCAGCCCCGAGGTGGCGCTGCGGCGTATGGGAAGTTACGGAATGGACCAACAAGCCTTGAAAGACAAAATACAACAAGAAAAGCTGCGCGCGATGGTGCGCCACGAAACACACAACGCTTCGGCAACGCGGCGCAAAATGTGACAACGGTTGTACCCATTTAACCGGATTTTTACCTTACATCTTGCGCCGTTGGTTTTGGGTGGGCTGTTCTATGGTGGCCAGCAAGATGTGTTTTTGCTGATAACTTTGGCGCCATTGGTCCAAAAGTTTGGTTGACACCGAACAGTTGGCTAAGGCGTGGTCCGTGTTCTCGTCAATAGCGCCAATCAACTCGTCAATATTGCGTTGGACCAAAATATTGTGGGGCAAATTGACAATGGCTTGATGGTAACGTTGCGGGGTGCTGTGGGACAAATCCCGCAACACACTGGGGATAATATCGTGGGGCGAAAACTGGGCAACCAAGCGCGCAATGAATTTTTCAGGGGTATCGGTTTCATTCCACAATTCATGGCCCACCGCCATCACCTGCTCAAAAGAAATTTGTTCCTCCGACCCCAATACCAACACCATTTCCCAAAAATCCCGATTGGATCCTGTAAGACTGACGCTTGGGGCGGGGTGTTGCTTAAGACGTGCGCGTTGGGCGTAACACCACTCAAATGTTTCTTTGGACCACAAGCGCTTGGTGGACGCAATAATTTCGCACAGCAGAACCGTTGAGGTGTAATACCCGTCAAATTTGTCTTGCATGAAATCGTGAAGGTCTTTGAGTTGATTAAACGGCGCCACTGTTTTTAAATCGCGTAAAGCGGTCATACCCCAAATATGGTCTTTGTGGTCGGACATCAACCGTTTGAGGACCCACATATGGTTTAACGACAACGCCTGTTCGTAAACCTGATTGGAATTGTACGGAAGCGGCAACAAAGTTCCCCACCATTGGGGGTCCGCGCAAAACCCGTACAAGGTGGGGTTGTTGGTGAGAACAGCGCCGTACGCCACTGCCTCCAAATTGTTTTGCAAGTGGGTGTCGTCTGAGAGGTCTTTGTCTTTTTGGGTAGATTGATGCACCACCAGATCCACCAGCACTTGAAAACTTGGTGGGTTGCTGACAGCTTTTTCCACCAACGGTTTGCACGATACGGACGAGGTGTGCACCGCTTTTTGGCAAAACAAACCCCACCCCTGCGGCCAATTGGCCCACAACAACATTTCCGCGCCGGTGCTGGAAAACACCGTGTCGGTCAGTTGAGGGGTGTCAACGGCAAAACACAAAAAGCGTTCCAAAATCTCGGTGTCGCGGGTGGCAAGAATGCGCCCCCAGACCTTTGGAAACACATCTCCGTAGGTGTGTTTGAGCAGATCGCACAGAGAATGGTATTGGTGGTTGTCCATAAAGAAAATCGTGGGCGGTGGTGTTAGTGATAGTTTATCACAGAACAGTCTCGCGCCCAATGGGTGTGTTTGTCTTTAGACATCCTGTAAACGCTTGGCCACAACCACCGCGTTGGTGTCGGCGGCGCAGTGGTGTCCAGCACCGTTGACCCGCACTTGAACATCAGGGGTTTTATTGGCCATAAACTCCACCATCTTTTGGCACTCTGCGCCACTGACGTTGGTAAGGGCAATGAGATATTCTTTTGAGTTTGACGCCACCGTCATGGACGGACGCAGGCGTTCTGATCGCTTAACGGTCCAATGGGGCGGATCAATCCGCTGGGCGTCAATAAGAGCGGAAATGGACGAGGGGGGTTCGTTTTGCACAGCTGGAACGCGCGGCGCCGAGAGATGCCACGCGATTACGGCGGCAATCAGCAACACCACCACCCAAATGACAATCCGATGACCTTGAATTTTCATGCGTTTCTCCCCATTTTTGGGCAAGCATATCACGCGGCCCTTGTCATTGCAAATGGCTTAATTACATTTTTCGTGGTGTTTTGGAGGGGGAGGGTTCCCGTTGTTGGAGTTCGGATAACAATACGGATTTTTCCAGCAGCGCGGGCAATAAAGAGGACGCGGGCAATTGAAACTGGTGCTGGGAGCAAAACGCTTTCAACACCACCGTGGCGGTGGGGCCCAATACGCTTCCGTCCAAAAAACGCCACAATTGTTCCAATTGGTTCAGTTCTCCCGACTTCCATTGTTGACCAGCGTGTCCCGACTGACACCATTCAATGAACCGTTGCACCCCACCCGCAGAGTAGGTGTAGTGGGGATCGCTGAACAAAAAACCGGACATCTTTTGGATGAGGTCGTCGCTGGAAATTCGACCGCGCAATGGGAGGCATTCGTCCAACGCGTTGACGTTGATTGCCAACGCGCTCCAAATGATTTTGCTGTCCACCGGTTGCCCCAAATGAGTTTCCACTTCCGGCAGCCAATGGGGGTGGGCGCGCAATATGGGGGGGAGCAGAACTTCATAATGACGGTGTTCCAGCTTGCTCAAGATGGTGAGCATGTCTTGGGGGCTGGCCATCACATTGTGGCTGAGAAAGCGCGTCACTTGACGACGGGAGGTGTGGTGGTGTGACGGGGAAAGCGCGTCCAGAAGTTTCCCCCAGGGAAAATCGGTGGCTTGAGGTTGCGCGCCGGACATGGCCGACACAATGCGCATGGTGTGCAATTTTTTTCCGTTGGTTTGCTGGTTGGTTGCCCAGTCCCATAAGCGAGCTGCCAGCGGTAAGGGTGTTTCGCGCCATAAATCCACAAATTTTTCCAACACGGGGGTGTGCGTCAAATTGACGTTTCCCCAATATCGGCCTAAGAGGTTGTTGATCGCAACGTCGGAGGCTTCCGCGCGGTGCAACTCATTCAATTGGTTCAACAACAGTGTGTTCATATTTTCCTTTGGGGGGAGCAAGGCGCAGACGGCATAACAGAAACAACCCGTTGGTGTTGCAATCGGTTGAACAAGTCCTCCGCGTCGGGGGTGTGGTTGCGGAGGAACCCCACCACTTGTTGGGTCAAGGGGTCGTGAGCGCTGAGCGTTGGGTCGCACGCCTCCAACACTGTTATGATGTCTGTGACGTTGTTCTTGTGTAAATCAAACCACCTTCTCCACAGCGCGGGCGCCTCATTGTTTTCGGTTGCCGTTACCAAATTGGTGAACTTACGGAAGGGAGCAGTCAAAGTAAGTGGGCTATTGAGGAGGGCTTCAAATAAGTTAGAAATGCTCAACGGCCGTTGCAACACGGACAGATTTTTGAGTGCGTCCAGATCTTCCAACCCTTTGGTGGCCACCATCCATGTTTCACCGATCACCGCGGGGGTGGCGTTCATGTTCCACAGATGTTCCAAATAGGGAAGGTTGTAGGGGTCTTGCGCCAAACAAAAAGGCAGAACAACGCGCTGATGGTTGGGGGCAAAATGCGCGCTCATTTCTTGGACTTTCTGTGGGGATTTCATTAAGTATGAGCTTAAAGTGGACAAAGTGGGAACAATTGAGCGGGCGGCGAAGTGTTTGAGATCGCTGGAGTTATTGGTGTGCAAAAGATCGTAAAACACATTCAGATATAAAGGCAGCATCTCCCAATGCTCTTCGGCGTAAATGAACGCAAACGCGTGACGCAAGACATGTTGGGTTCGTTGAGTCTTACTCATATCATAAAAACCACGCTTCAAATTATTAAGGTTTTCTATTCCATAATACGGTTGATTTCTGTTTGTTGTAAAAAACCCCCGAAGAATTCTTTCAAACAGTTGGGGGTGACTTTGCCCCATATGGTGGAGCAATTGCGCCAAAAGAACATTCGTCCTTTCGCTCTTGAATTGCTCTTGGATGGATATTTGGTGCAGAGAAAGATCAGTGTGTTGCGGGTCTTCTCCATAGCGGGTGTGGCAAGACACCCAATGACTGAGAGCGTCGTTCAATTGATCGGACGACATTTCCGCCCACGCGTCAAATTTTTTGTTCATTATAATCTCTTGTGTCAACACATCATTGCCCGCTTCATTGTAGCAAAAAATAGCAAAACCGGCTATCATAATATTTTAGGCATCCGTTGAGCACACATGAGCCGCAAGAACGCTTTTATTGCCCTTGTTACCAACCCCTCTACCGACGCCGCAACCGCGCGCGACGCGGCCATGGGGGAAAGTTCGCGGGTGGGTGGGCACGGACTGGTGGCGGCCATTGAAGTTCAACAACTGGAAGCC
>OBJT01000455.1_pt1 | contig 10684 bp, 11 predicted proteins | sample 1519861 | NCBI WGS metagenome assembly OBJT01 (sample SAMN02401118, study PRJEB22541) | soil metagenome, isolate JX
CGGGTATGTTTTACGATACTCCGCGATACAGGCGCTGGTCTCATCATCGAAATACAAAACTGGGATGGTGATCAGCCTACTGGGCAGCGAGCCGGTTGCGCCGCGCCCTAAGGTGTCATAGATGAGCGCGACTTCACGACATAGATCGGCATAACTGATCTGGTCGGGATCGTAGCTAATTTGTAGCGAAGCCAGCTCGGGGATAAGATCCTGCACCGCGCTAAGCTGTGCTTCACGGATCGCCGCCACCAGCTTATGAACGATAAAATTCAGTGAGAAATCCATTTGATCTCCCAGCTCAACCTCAATCGCGCAATCGCCGCCTGGATAAAAACGAGGTTTATCATACAGCATCAAAGGCAATCTCCCTTAAGGAACGACAAGTCATTGATAAGCTGACAACTCAAGATATATGCTATACGATATATCAAATACCATCAACATCTATTCCGTATAATCGTGCATGTCGATGGGTGAGTAACATTTAAAGGACAGAACGAAATGCAGAAAATCGAAAATCAATCGCTGACTCACAAGGCATACCAAGTCATTAAAGATGGTTTGCAGGAGGGCGTTTTCACGCCCATGGAACCGCTGGTGATTCGTACATTGGCGACGTCCTACGGCATCTCGGCTACGCCGATCCGCGAAGCCTTGCAGCGCTTAGTGGCGGAGAGGCTGCTGATTGTGTTGCCCAACCGTTCCATTGTGGTGCCGCGCATGACGCGCTCGCGCTTCCTTGAAGTGATGCCGATTCGCATCGCGCTGGAAGGCATGGCAGCACGCTTAGCGACGCCCAACTTCACCGCCAACGAGTTGCAAAAGCTTGAGTCGCTGCTGGCGCGAATCTCTGAAACCACGCAAAAATATGATTCCAAGAGCTATCTGTTGCTCAACCGGGAATTCCATTTCGCCATCTACGAGAAAGCGCAAAACCCGGAACTGCTGCAAATCATCAATGATCTGTGGGTCAAAGTTGGCCCAGTATTTAACAGCCTGTTTGACGATGGTTATTACCGCGACCACGCCAACGACGAACATCACAACATTCTCGATGCCTTCAAGCGTGGCGATGCCGAAGCCGCTGAAAACTTTATGAAGCACGATATTTCATTGGCCGCGAAAGCGTTGTTACCATTAATGCCTGAAGATCATCTTTCTGTTTAATTGACCTGCCGCAGCGGATGGAGAGCGCAACTCTCCTTCCAGCTTGCGTTAGGTTTTATTCAGGCGCGCAAACAGCAACCAGAACGTGCCCGCCAGCACCGGCAGCGTGATGAGCAAAATGATCGAGGAAAGGGAAAAGATCACCGGCACTTGGCTTTGCTGCGCCGAAGCCTGAATCCAGTTCCATACCGGCATGGTTTCCGCTGTGCCGCGCAGGAAGATGGTGCGCATCACCTCGTTGAAGGACATCAAAAAGCCGAACAATCCGGCGCTGACGATGCCCGGCATCAGTAAAGGAAACTCGATATCACGGAAAATCTGCCAGTCGCTGGCACCGATATCTTTTCCTGCTTCGATCAGGCTTTGATCGAAGCGCAGTGTCAGCACCAGCACGATCAGTAATGAGAAGGGCAGCGCCCAGATGTAATGCCCAATTGCGATAGACCAGAAACCAAGATCCAATCCCAGCACTGCACGGCTAAAGAGAAAAATCGCTGCGCCCATCGACATGCCCGGCACAAACAGTGGCAGCACGAACATCGCCAGCAATTTACCCGGACTTTGCATTTTCGGCACCGCACGCCCAATCAGCGTGGCGGTCACCGCGCTGACGATGCCGACAATCGCCCCAATCGTCAGGCTGGAGATCATTGGCAGATGCCAGGCATCGGTTGAAAACAGTGCCTTGTAGTGGGCAAAGGAAAAAGCGCCGGGAATGCCAGAAAGCGGATCGCGCGAAATCGACAGCAGCACCAGCCACAGCAGCGGGAAATAGATCAAGGCCAACATGGCGATACCCAACCATTTTCCCACCGATTTCCAAAGCGGCTTAAAGCTCAGCTCAAGTCGATTTTCACTTCGCGTCGCCGACAATATTGAGGCCATATTTGTCTGTTCCTTGTGTGATTAACGCAATGAAAGTCCGGGCGCGCCAAAGCGTCGAGACAGCAGCATCAAAATAGCGAGTAGCGCCAACAGCAGCACAATAATGAAGGTGGAAAGGGCAGCGACCACCGGATAGCGCAGCGCGGTGTAGGCGCTTTCAATTGAGTTCGAGAGCAGGTTAACGAAACCTCCCCCCAGCATCGAAGGTTCAACCCACGCCGCCAGCGCCGGGCCGAGCGTGAACACGAATCCAGCAACCACGCCAGGCAGCGCCAGCGGCACAATCACGCGCCAGAACGTTTGCGCGGGCGTCGCGCCGAGATCGGCAGAGGCTTCAATCAAGCTGTCGTCAATCAGGCTGATCGCCATGTAAATCGGCAGAACCATTGACGGGAACAGCACCGGCAGCATGCCAAACTGCACTGAGAATTCTGAATAGAGCATCCATTCAATGGGAGAATCGATCACGCCAACCTGCATCAATAACGAGTTGATCAGGCCGTGCTGCCCGAGAATGGCGCGCCAGACGATAGTGCGAGATGAGCTGTCGAGAAAGAACGGAATGGTGAGCAGCGCGAGAAAAATAGCTCTGACGCTTTTCGACGCGCAGCCTTTGGCCAGCCACAATGCAAAGGGAAACCCCACCGCCAGCTCAATCAGCGTCACGGTTAGCGCAATGCGCAGCGTTCTGAGCGTGACTTCAAAGCGTCCACTTTGGAACAGTCCGGTCCAGGTGTCCAACGACGGCGTATACACCGTTTGAAAATATTCGGTGCTGAAAAAACTGTACGTAAACAAAATGATAAGAGGCACAATCACCATCACAAACCAGCCGAGGGTAATGAGCCATAAACCAATGCGTGAAGGCGACAGCGTAAATCTCTGGCGCGGTGACAGCGCATTTTTTGTTGTCATAACAGGCGTTACCGTTTCGCTATGTGTCGTCATCTTCTGCTCGTTTCTGTCCAAAATATGACCGTGCTTAGCTCAGGCCAATGATCTTGCAATCATCGACCTGAGCTTGAGGCATCAGGCGTTAAGGAAGCGCTGCCACTGATCTTCGATATCAGCTGAATTTTTCGGCGTGGTGGTGGAGACAAAAGGTTTAGAGAACTTCTTCGCCACTTTGGCTTCAGTGGCTTTGAGCGCCTCCACCTCTTCGTCGGACCAGCCTTTTTCCTGCGCGTACGCCACGCCGAGATCCATATTCGGTCCTGCATAGCCACGATCGCGTGCCTGCAAGGCGCGATATTCGCCGCCGAGGAAGTAGTTCAACACTTTGTAGATGGCATCCACGTTGTCGCGCTTCATCGCCTGCGCGGCGACATAAGCGCCGTGTCCCCATTTGTAGTAACCCTCTTTAGTGAAGGCGTAGCGTGTGGCGTCTGGGCCCATCGCGAGATTAACTTCACGTACAGCCGGTTCCCAGCAGTTGATAACGTCCACTTCACCGTTGGTCAGTAGCTGAATCTGCTCCTCAAACGCACCATACAAGGTGCGGAACTGCCCGGCTTTTTTGCGTTCAATCAGGAAATCGGCGACCATTTTCGCTTCATCACCGGTCATATCCGCAACGTTGGCAATTTGCGCCTTACCGCTAGATTTGAGATAGAGCGCGGCGCTGGGGAATGAATAGGCCCAACCTTTACCAAACGCGGCGCGTCCGCGCGTGCGTTCATCGTCAAAAAGCAGCGACCACGAAAGTTCCTCTTCGCTGTCTGGCTCAAGGCCGAGCTTTTTCGGCACGTAGCCAAAGCTGTCGGCGTTGCCGATGACTGGCACGCCCCATTGATTGCCGTCGGGATCGGTGACCACCGCAGAGCGTTTCCAGTCATCTGAGGTGCGGTTCCACAACGTCAACTCTGGATTGTCGGTCTGAATTTTGGCGTAAACGCCGCGCGGGCCAAGAATGTCTTCCGTGCCGCTCTCAAAAATAAAGATGTCGGTGGTAGCACCGAGATTCGATGCCATCACATCACGCATAAAGGTGCCAACATCATTACTGGTGCCGCTCATTTCACAGCGAATCCCGGTGCTGGCCAGCATTGGAGACCAATCTTTTAGCGCGGCGGTGGGTACGCCGTACATCTTGACCAGCGCGGGCGTTTGCGCACGCAGACTGCCGGAGAACCCGGTGACGCCGCCAATCGCGGCGGTTCCCGCCAGCGCGGCTAATGCTTTCAGCATTGAGCGGCGGCCGAGTTCAATCTGAGAATAAGTCGAAAACTTGTCTGCCATTTTCACTCTCCTGTTAACCAATTAACCTGGTAAGGTGTTAACAACCGGGAGCTGCAAATATCACAGCGTCACTCTCTTTCCAGCCGATACGTTGGCCGTTTTCTTTTTCTGCTGCCGCGCCGTGCCAACTGCGCAAGCGCACTGAACCGGCAAGGGTATCCATCACCATATCGGTGTATTTGCCACGATAAACTTTGCTGACCAGCCTGCCATCAAGCCCGTTGCTACCGTTCTCCGCCATGCTGATGCGCTCAGCGCGCAGGGCAAGATTGATACGCTCGCCCGCTTTCAGTGCCGAAGTGGCTAAGGTGCCGCGCACACGTGCGCCGTTATTGAGTTCGACTTCGCCGACGTCACCGTGATGCCCAATTAAGGTGCCATCGAGGATATTTTCATAGCCCATGAAATCCGCCGCAAAGCGCGAAGCAGGGCGATCAAACAGTTCCAGCGGTTTGCCACTTTGCTCAATTTGGCCATTGCGCATTAGCACCACGCGGTCGCTCATGGTGAGCGCTTCTTCCTGTGAATGGGTGATGTAAACAAAGGTCATTTCAAGCTTGCGCTGCAGCTCCATCAGTTCGAACTGCATATCCTGACGTAAGCGCTCATCCAGCGCGCCGAGCGGTTCATCCAGCAGCAGCACCGCGGGCTTGGTGACCACCGCGCGGGCGAGGGCAACGCGCTGGCGTTCCCCACCAGAGAGTTGGCGAATGGTGCGATGCGCTTTGGCTTCGAGCTGCACCATCGCCAGCGCCCGCCGCGCCTCTTGCAGCGCTTCGGTGGTGGGCACTTTGCGAATTTTCAGTCCGTATGCAACGTTTTCCAGCACGTTCATGTGCGGAAACAATGCGTAGTTTTGAAACACCGTGGTACAGCGGCGTTTGGCAGCGGGAACTCCCGCCACATCAACGCCGCCAATACGTAAGCGGGACACGGAATGCGGCGTTTCTAACCCGGAAATCACACGCAGTAAGGTGGTTTTGCCAGAGCCGCTGGAGCCTAAAATGGTTAAGAACTCACCTTTTGCTGCGCTCAGCGAAACATGATTTAACGCGGTTACCGGGCCGTATTTGTGCACAACGTTGTCAATTTCCAGCATTGGTTCCGCAACGTGTTCAGTCATTTTTTCCTCACATCAGCCGCGTAAGACAGCTGCATCAATGGTCATGAATTGCAGGGCAAGGGAAACCGCGATTTGCAGCAACTGATGGGCATGCGCAGCGGGATCTGAAAGGGTTTCGGTTACGTCAGAGTGGCAGCCGTTTTCGAGCAAGGCTTTTTGCGGAGCCAGCAGCGCGCGCGTCAGCAGCGTGCAAGCGGCGCGATCGGCCGGATTGCATGTGGGATGCGCTTCAATGCGTTTGGCGATCTCAGCCAATCCTGCGCCACCGCCCGCTATCACACCGCTGACGCGCGCCATGGCAATCGCGGAGCAAGCGCGGGAAATTTTGCTGAACAAACCGGCATCGGTTGCTGACTCACCCACGCAGATTTCCACCCAATTGCCCGCCAGCCGCGCGTGACGTCGCACCAAATTTTCGCGATCCAGTTGCAGATAGCGTGACTTTTCAATCACGCGTTTGATCTCGTCGAGGCGCAGGGCGATGCGGTAGTTGTCGCCTTCAGGTTGGCTGAAAATCAGTCGTGTTCCCTGCAACTCGCATCGGGCAGCGCGTCCGAGCATATTCGGCGTCAACGTTGCCAGGCTATGACCCAACTCTTCACACACCAGGGTTGCGCCGGTTGCCACCGCACTATCCGTCAGCATCTCGCGCGCAGCGGAACCTGCCTGTTGTGGTTGATATACCGCCACGTTGAGCACGCCCGATGCGCGATTCACCTCCAGCAATTTGCGTATTTCGCCTTCCAGGCCGCGCGCGATAATCACCAGCGATTTGTTACTGTTAGCAAAGGCCTCAAGAATGTTAAGCAGCGTAGTTTGGTCGCGCAGAATGTCGTTTATCACCAGCACATAGCTGTGTGACATCGCCAGATGTGGGCCTTGCGTCAGCGCGTTAACGTCAGTAATAAACCCTTGGATATGCATCGTTTGGAGGCCGGGACGATGACGGGCACTCACCTCGATATGGCCTTCTGCGCCCGCGACAGCCAACGCGTGATGTAACTGGGGCAGCGTTGCATCATCAAGATCGAACGTTCGCAGAATGTCATCGCTTACCGCGAAAGGCGTGGTGACCTGAGCAAAATGGTGCGCCAATTCCGGCAGGAGCGCTGTGACGCGGCGATGCAGCAACGTTGGGTGAATCCCGCTTGCGATAAGTGCGTAGCCCGCCGAGAGTGCAGCATCAAACATCGCCGCCAACCGCGCGATACCGTCGTGTAAATCACGCTGTGCGGCGACAAAGGTTTCTCTCAGCAATGTCTCTTCCGGGCTGTCACCGGTGAAATAGCGAATAATATCAATCGCATTACGTGTATGAACCACACGATTGCCCTGTGTATAAACAGCGGTGCGTCCGCAAGGCCCCATTGAGCGCATCGCCGCCTGAACCACGACGGATAATTGCCGTGGAATTCGGCTATGCACCTGTTCACCTGACAAAAGTGTGCAGACGCTCATGCGCTTTCCAGCTCACGTGCACGTAGCAGCGTTTCATATACTGCTTGCGCAATCTCAACCGCGCCGGGCGTGTCGGAATGGACGCAAATACTTTCTGCGACCACCGCCACATCTTTGCCATTTACTGAGCGCGTAACGCCATGCTTTACCGCGCGCAGCACTTTCTCGCAGATATCTTGTTTTGCAACAGCATGATGGGTGCGCGAAATAATCTGGCGTCCTTCATCGTCATAATCGAGGTCGGCATAGAATTCGCATGAGAAAGCAATATTGCGACGGGTAAACACTTCTGACATGCAGCAGTTGGCGTAGGCAATGACCGGCAAATTGAACACTTCTGCGGCATCGGCAATACCCTCCGCAACGTGCATTTGGTTCTGCGCCATACCGAAAAGGGCGCCGTGCGGTTTGATGTGCGAGAGTTCAACACCTTCCGCTTTCGCGAAGGCGGCCAGCGCACCGGTTTGATAGATCACTAGCGCAGAAATTTCATCACGGCGCATCGCCATTTGCCGGCGACCAAAGCCTTCGCGATCAGGTAGGCCCGGATGTGAGCCGATACGAATCCCGGCATTTTTCGCTGCCTGAAGGGTTTCACGCATGATGACCGGATCGGAGGCATGAAATCCGCAGGCTATATTGGCGTGAGTGATAAACGGCATGCACTCCGCATCATTGCCCAGATGATAGATCCCAAAAGCTTCACCCATGTCGCAGTTGATCGTAACCATTTGCTCCTCCTGATGAGATAACATATATCATGTACGTTATATCATCAGAAGTAACTTTTGCTGTCAACAACTGCATTGAATCAATAAACACTTTCTGCTTCAATGCTTTATTGTAGGGCGCATGCACCGCAACGCATTGGGTAGTGCCCTAAATGAGTGCAATTCATCCAAATAATTAACACTGATCACATTTATCTCACATTTGATGTGTAATTTTGTGAGAACGGAAGTGTTGATCAGTGCTAGCGGCTGATGATGGCTAAGGAATTTTACTTTGCGGTCGTAGCCTCGGTGGCGATGATGGTCAAGGCTAAGGCCACGCTGAAGCTGCACACCGCATTCCATCCCCATAATTGAAAGAGGCGAGTTGCCAACAGCGTGACCAAGGAGCCACCAAAAAAGTAGCCGCACATATAAATGCTGTTAAGCGCCCGCGCGAAGCGGGACCCAGCGTAAACGCGGCATTCTGATTGGCGGAGTGACTCAATCCTGCGCTGCCGTCGAGTATTAACAGCCCAATCACTCTAAACACCAGACTTTTTTCAGCAGCAAACAGCAGAGTAAAGCCGGATAACATCAGCGCAGCCGTCAGCAATTGCGTATGCCGGAACTGACCGCGATCGATAGCGCGTCCAGCTAGCGGAATAGGTTGCCCAAAACGCCTGAGTTAGAACGTTCGTACTAATGCTGTCAATGCGTTGGGTAAGAGCGTTTTTGTATGATGAGAATGTGATCTTCGAGCGGGTAGCGTGACTGCCCGTGAACGTTATGGTGCAGGGTAGGTTACAGTCTAGAATAGAACGAAGTGCGCATTCTTAGATTAAATTTAACATAATAAGTATATGCGGAATTTGTCATACGCTATTCGACGAGATATCCAGATAAGAAATGTAGAGTTAAAATTAAGAAGAGAAACCACAAGCAGCTGGTTAATGTTACCTGTGGTCTCTAATCATCTTAATCGGCTCAATTTACACCCTGTAAAGGTTCAGGTTTATAGCTTGTATTTAATACAGATAAGTCGACCGTTTTTTCCGCCCGGTCCAGGTCATAGGTGGCCTGAATACGTAGCCACATTGCAGGTGTGCTGCCAAGTACTGCTGAAAGTTTAATAGCCATTTCCGGGGTTATAGCAGTCAGTCCCGCCACCATGCGTGAGGCTGTTGAGGGAGCAACTGCCAGAGCCCGGGCCAGCTCTCTGATACCGATGTCGAGATCTTCCATAATATCGGCAATAATTTCACCCGCGTGCGGAGGGTTATGCATAGCCATCAGTGGTAATCCTCATAATTCAGAATGTAGGCATCACCGTCTTTGAACTCAAAAGTGATCCGCCAGTTTCCAGTCACAGTGATAGACCAGATTCCCTGTCTGTCACCTTTGAGAGGATGCAGCCTGTAACCACTCAGGTTCATATCCTCAATCTTTTCAGCCAGATCAATCACCCTGAGCCGTGTACGTAAGCGCTTTTCATGCGCTGCGTTGATCCTTCGGGTAGAGCCGGTGGTGTAAAACTCTTCAAGCCCCTTGTGTATCCAGGTCTTAATCATCCGTGTACCTCAGTGTTGCTTGATGTGGAACATCATAGCATGTGTTGCATCATAAGCAACACTTCGCTGAGACATAAATCTGTTCGAGTGAAAAGGAGAGGAGTAACATTCAGAACTGGGGTTATTATTTAACATAACTATGATGTTCGGTACTTGATACCATCTCTGGCGCTTAGTTCTTCTGTAGTAACTCTCACGAGATAAAGAGGCTGATCATATTTTGATCTCTGATGCGTATTGAGTCCTACCGTCTGAGATTACCCCCGGCCAGCAAATGAGGATAGGGCACTCCATCATTCGATACGTGGGTAGGTTGCAGTTGTAGGGGTTTGGATTTCGATACTCATAAGGCTTTTTCTTCACTCGACCAGCCATGTTCAAAGGGCAAATCTTACATATCCTCATTTCCACTCAACAACACTAAAGCGAACCGGCAAGTAGTCGATAACGATTATCCACAGGTCAGCTTTTCCAATGAGGGAACATGAATTTCATTATCTTTGTCGTTTGCATCGCAATCTCCATTTTCATCTACAAACAAATCCGTAAAAACTCGCTGGCAAAAGGGCGGGGGAAGTTAAGGGCGTCTGCCACTTCCGGAGTGACCTCCTTTATGGCGTTTATCTTCCTGCTAGGAATCGGTTCTCACTTCGGACCAAAGCCAGATTCAACTACTGCTGCGAAAGAAAATGGCTCATCTGCTACTGCAAACTCATCTTTTGCCGAGCTGACTGATAGCAACGAAAAGGTGACCACATTCGATCTGTCTCATCCGTATGAGAAAGCAGAATATGACTTCATCAGATCGTTGCCAAATCCACAGCCTAGCCTAAACATGTCCAATGATGAGACGATGGCGCTAACCGTTCGTGATGGCCGGATGCAGATTTTCCGTGAGTTTGGTATGAACGAGGATGATTTTGCGCACCTGGTTCGTCCTACGTGTACTGTCGAGCTCGATCGCCTGAAAGCTTCTTACCACAACGAAACCAGTCTTTGGTTGCCGCTGAACAACGGAAACTATGTTGTTGAGGTAGAGACAGAACGCCGTAAAGAATGGAATAAACAATACTATGAGAAGTTGGATCGTGTTTATAAGCGCATGAATGATTGTATGTACACACTAAGCCAGCAACAGCCCATGCACATCCCCCGCAAGCCTGGGATCGAATAACAAAAAAGCCGCCTCGAAGGGCGGCTTATTCGTCTGCTTAACCAGAATATCCGTTATCGGGCCATTGTAGTTGATCACGTTCTGCACCACTTTCACTTCGTCGTGAAAACCAAACATACCAACATATAGGTAATGTTACGTTTATCTGCGTGACAACCTGACGAATCCTCACTTAGCAATTCTTTTTTATTTAATGCCGGAATGGGGTGGATGCAAACATTTGTGAGTGGGTAACAGTATCGCGCAATACCTATGCAAGAACAGACACTTAATTTAACATAAGATACATTATGCGCCATTTGGTTGTAGCACCCCAATAGTAATGTCCGCCTGTGGCTCAATAAACATGACCGCGTTA
>OBJT01000457.1_pt1 | contig 10670 bp, 7 predicted proteins | sample 1519861 | NCBI WGS metagenome assembly OBJT01 (sample SAMN02401118, study PRJEB22541) | soil metagenome, isolate JX
CTGCGGCAATGCCTTTTCCCAGAGAGGATACGACCCCGCCGGTCACAAAAATATAATTCGTTGTCATGCTGAACCTGAGAGTTTAGGTTTAAAGACGGTGGAATAACCAAGACGGGAAAATAGTATACCCGAAGTCGTCCTAAGCCACAATTGATGAATCACATCACCCCCCACGCATTGTCGCCAGTAACATAGCGGATAGGCTGGGCGGAAATGTTGACGTGCGTCACAAAGTTGCCGCAAAGCTGAATCGAGTAAGCTTAAGCGGCTAAAATATGCACTACGCAGGAATAATCGCCAATTTAAGGAATAATCGCTTAGTCTTTGTTCTCACTCACTTTCACCTGTTGCCAGGCCGCTTCCATTTGTTCCAACGTCGCATCGTTCATCGCCATCCCCTGCTCGCTGATAATCGTTTCAACCTGGCGGAAGCGGCGCTCAAACTTATCGTTGGCTTTCTGCAGCGCCACTTCCGCTTTGCTGCCCAGATGACGGGAAAGATTGACCATGGCGAACAATAAATCGCCAATTTCCTCTTCCAGCTTGTCGCTGTCGATCACTGCCTGCTGCGCTTCGTGCATCACTTCATCGATCTCTTCATGCACTTTATCCAGCACCGGGCCAAGGCTATTCCAGTCAAAGCCCACGGTGTTACAGCGCTTCTGAATTTTATAGGCGCGCATCAGTGCAGGTAACGCTTTAGGAATGTCATCCAGCACCGAGTGTTGTGACTTCTCGGCACGCTCGCTGTGTTTGATCGCCTCCCAGTTCTTCAGGACTTCCTGCGTGGTCTCCGCTGTGACATCACCGAAAATATGGGGATGGCGGCGCTCCAGTTTGTCACTGATGGCGTTGCAGATGTCATCGAAATTGAAACGCTGCTGCTCATCGGCCATTTGCGCATAGAACACCACCTGGAATAGCAGATCACCGAGTTCTCCGCGCAGATCGTCAAAGTCTTCACGCTGGATGGCATCAATCACTTCATAGGTTTCTTCCAGCGTATAGGGGGCAATCGAGGCGAAGGTCTGCTGCCGATCCCACGGGCAACCGCGCTCCGGGTCGCGCAGGGTTTGCATGATGGTGAGCAGACGGTTTAGGGCAGTCATGGAGAATCCTTATGGGATTAAAATGGAAAAGGTCGCCATAAATGGCGACCCTGCGGCGCACCGACCCCCTGTAGGGGCGGCGACCAGAACAATCAGTTCAATCGACGCGCGTCGATAATATCCGGCACCTGATTCAGGCGTGCCAGCACGCGGCCTAGCACCTGCTGGTTGTAGATTTCGATATCCATATCTATGGTTGCCAGCTGCTTTTTGGTATCGCTGCGGCTGGATACGCCCAACACATTCACCTTCTCATTCGCCAGAATAGTGGTGATGTCACGCAGCAAACCGCTGCGATCGTTGGCGGTCACGCGTACCACCAGCGAATAACCGCTGGAATAATCTTCGCCCCATACGGCATCAACAATACGTTCTGGCGCATGAGAGATCAGTTCACTCAACTGGTCGCAATCAGCGCGATGGATTGAAATACCCCGGCCTTGGGTGATAAAGCCGACGATATCGTCGCCCGGAATCGGCTGGCAGCAGCGTGCAATGTGGTGCAGCAAATTGCCCACCCCTTCCACCACCACGCGTCCGCTCTCTTTACGCGGCGATGGCGTGTAAGCTTTTTGCGTCAGTTGGCGCAGCGCTTCGCGATCTTCCTCTTCGGCGCTGGGCTTATTGAGCTTGGCCTGCAGGAAGTTGACCATCTGATTGAGGCGAATATCGCCGCCGCCAATCATGGCTAACAGCTCATCCTGTGAGCTGACGTTGTAACGCGGCAGCAGAATTTTTTCTGCATCGCGGAAACTGATATCCAGCTGGCTCAACTCACTTTCAAGAATCTGGCGGCCAGCCAGAATGTTCTTGTCGCGATCCTGTTTGCGGAACCAGGCGTGAATTTTTGAACGGCCACGGCTGGTGGTGATATAGCCAAGGTTCGGGTTCAGCCAGTCGCGGCTCGGGTTCGGCTGCTTCTGGGTGATCACTTCAATCTGATCGCCCATCTGCAACTGATAGGTAAAGGGCACAATGCGGCCGCTGATTTTGGCACCAATGCAGCGATGCCCAATGTCACTGTGAATGTGATACGCGAAGTCGAGCGGCGTCGAACCCGAAGGTAAATCGACGACATCACCTTTCGGGGTAAAGACATAAACGCGGTCATCAAACACCTGGCTGCGTACCTCTTCCAGCATCTCGCCAGAGTCGGACATCTCCTCCTGCCAGGTGATCAGCTTACGCAGCCATGCAATGCGCTCTTCATGGCCGGCTGCTCCACGCGCGTTGCTGGACGTCGGGCCTTCTTTGTATTTCCAGTGCGCCGCCACACCCAATTCCGCATCTTCATGCATCTGGCGGGTACGAATCTGGATTTCTACCGTTTTGCCTTGTGGGCCCAGCACCACGGTATGAATCGATTGATAGCCGTTCGGTTTCGGGTTGGCGACGTAATCATCAAATTCGCTTGGCAAGTGGCGATACAGCGTGTGCACCGTACCCAGCGCACCGTAGCAATCCTGCAAACGCTCCGCGACAATGCGCACCGCACGCACATCGAACAGCTCATCGAACGCCAGCGACTTCTTCTGCATCTTGCGCCAGATACTGTAGATGTGTTTCGGGCGGCCATAGACTTCAGCACGTACGCCTTCTTTCTGCATCTCTGTACGCAGGTTCTGTACGAAGTCATCGATATAGCTTTCACGATCAATACGCCGCTCATGCAGCAGTTTCGCGATGCGCTTATATTCATCAGGATGCAGATAACGGAAGCAGTAATCTTCCAACTCCCATTTGAGCTGGCCGATACCGAGGCGGTTAGCCAGCGGCGCATAGATGTTGGTGCTCTCTTTCGCTGCCAGTACGCGCTCATCTTCTGGCGCGTCCTTCATCTCACGCAGGTGAGCGATACGCTCCGCCAGCTTGATAACCACACAGCGAAAATCTTCCACCATCGCCAGCAGCATGCGACGTACGTTATCCACCTGCTCGGAAGCCATCGAATCATTATGGATGGCTTTCAGCTGGCGGATCGCATCCATATCGCGCACGCCGTGCACCAGCGACACGATGCCTTTTCCGAAAGATTTCTCCAGCTCTTCTTCACTGACCACATCGGCGTTAGCCAGCGGGAACAGCAACGCAGCGCGCAGGCTATCGTTGTCCATACTGAGCATGGTGAGAATTTCCACCATCTCAATACCGCGCCATAGCAGCAGAGCCTGATCTGGATGGTTGTGCGTTTCGGTTTCACAGTAGCGCCAGGTGTCCGCCAATCGCTGACAGGATTGCGGATTATGAATACTTAAACTGGCGATCCACTGGTCGAGGGCAAACTCCCCTTCCGTATTTAAATGCGCACTTCTAACCGCAACCATATCCTCTCCTGCCATAACGACGAAAACGTCGCTTATGCTTTGCTAAACAGCACCATGGATTCGAGATGGCTGGTATGTGGGAACATATCCAGCATCGCGACCCTTTCCAAATGGTAGCCCGCCGACAGTAATGCCTGACTGTCGCGCGCAAGTGTTGTTGGGTTACAGGAAACATAGACCACGCGTTGCGGCGCAAGTTTAACGATGTGCGACATCACACCTGCTGCCCCAGCACGCGCTGGATCCAGTAACACCTTGTTAAATCCCTGTGCTGCCCACGGCTGGCGGGCAACGTCTTCCTCCAGGTTGTGCTGGAAAAAGCGGACATTTTTAAGATTATTCAGCTCAGCATTATACGCTGCCTGCTGGACTAATGCTGCAACACCCTCCACACCCACGGCATTTTGTACAAACTTTCCTATTGGCAGCGTAAAGTTGCCCATGCCGCAAAACAGATCCAGTACGCGATCCTCAGGTTGCAAATCCAGCCACTCAATGGCCTTTGCCACCATCTGCTGATTCACGCCATCGTTAACCTGAATAAAATCTTGTGGGCTAAAAGTGAGTCTTAAATCAAAGGATTGGTAAAAGGGTGCGTAGTCACCCAACGGCTGCAAGTTGTCACTGCCGTCTGCCAGATAGCACATCAGCTGATGCTCATGCGAAAAACGTTCCAGTTTTACGCGATCGGCAGCGGACAATGCATCAAGATGACGCAGTACCATCAGGGGGCCATTGTCAGCCAGAACCAGTTCTATATGTCCCAAACGCCTGACGGCCTGAAGCGAACTGAGGCACTGGTGCAACGGCTGAAGTAGCGCCTCAAGCTGAGGCACCAAAATAGTGCACTGCTTCAATTCAACCAAATCGTTACTGGCCGCCTGACGAAACCCCATCTGTAAGCGCTGCTGTTTAGGCTGCCACTGCAACCCCAAACGCGCACGACGGCGGTAGCCCCAACTCTGACCACTGATAATCTCATCAACATGCACGGGTAAGGGGGCATCCTGACTGAGCAGGCGACTGAGCGCGCGCGCTTTACTGGCTTCCTGCAACTCTACGGCCGCATGCTGCTGCTGACAGCCACCACATACCCCGAAGTGCACACAGCGCGGCTTCTCACGCTGTGCGCTCGGGTTGATAATCTGAGTGGCTTTAGCGCGCGCATATTGACGTTTATCCTCAATGACCGTGACCTCTGCCTGTTCACCCGGCAGCGCACCACTCACAAACATCGCCTTTCCCTTATGGCGCGCAACACCTTGCCCAAAGGGATCAAGGTCTTCAATGGTGACGGTAATACGAAGCTTGGTCGTCACACGCTGTTTTGCGGAGTAAAATTGCGCCATAGTGTTGTGAATTCTCTATATTAATTGGGTGTGCCGCCGCTACCGGTTTGTGCACAGGGATAAAATGCCAGGAGTCGCCAGGCCACAATTATGACCAAATATAGCCTGCGGGCACGAATGATGATTTTGATACTGGCGCCAACGCTGATGATTGGCCTGCTGCTCAGTACCTTCTTCGTGGTTCACCGCTATAACGAGTTACAGCATCAGGTACGCGACGCGGGTTCCAACATCATTGAACCGCTGGCAGTCTCGAGCGAATATGGCATGACTTGGCACAACCGCGATGCAATTCGCGAGCTGGTCAGTCTGCTACATCGTCGTCATTCCGATATTGTCCGTGCCATTACCATTTTCGACAACAACAATCACATCTACGTCACCTCAAACAACAATCAAAACCTCGCGCTGCTGCAAAAAGAAGACATCTCGACCCTGGAAGATGGCGTATCGGTTGAGCGCCACGGCAATTTGATGGTGCTACGCACACCGATTATCTCAGAACGCTATTCCGTGGATGAACTGCCCGGAGAAGATGCCAAACCCGCGGGGAATCCGTTGGGTTATGTGGCGATTGAACTCGATCTGCAATCGGTGCGGCTGGAACAGTACAAAGAGGTGTTTGTCGCCACTTTGCTGTTACTGTTCTGTTTGTGCATCGCCATGCTGTTTGCCTATCGCCTGATGCGCGACGTCACTGGGCCAATTCGTAACATGGTTTCCACCGTGGACCGAATTCGTCGCGGCCAACTCGACAGCCGCGTCGATGGCTACATGCTGGGCGAACTGAGCATTCTGAAAAACGGCATCAATGCCATGGCGATGTCGCTCACTGCCTATCACGAAGAGATGCAGCAGAATATCGATCAGGCTACTTACGATCTGCGTGAAACGCTGGAACAGTTAGAGATTCAAAACGTCGAGTTGGATCTGGCGAAGAAGCGTGCCCAAGAGGCGGCGCGTATCAAATCTGAATTCCTTGCCAATATGTCACATGAGTTGCGCACACCGCTGAATGGCGTGATTGGCTTTACCCGTCAGATGCTAAAAACCGGACTCAGCACCAACCAGCGCGATTACATGAGCACCATTGAGCGCTCCGCCAATAATTTGTTGAGTATCATTAACGATGTTCTCGACTTCTCGAAGCTGGAAGCAGGCAAACTGGTGCTGGAGTCGATCCCCTTCCCACTGCGTGCCACGCTGGATGAAACCCTGGTCCTGCTGGCACCGTCCGCGCATGACAAAGGTCTGGAGATCACCGTCTGCCTGGAAAAACAGGTACCGGACAATGTCATTGGCGACCCGCTGCGTCTGCAGCAAATCCTGATTAACCTGATTGGCAACGCCATTAAATTCACCGAACGCGGTCACATCGATTTGCGTGTGGAGTTGCGTAATCTCAGCACCACCCGCGCTGAAGTGGAAATCCAGGTGCATGACACGGGCATCGGTATTTCAGAACAGCAGCAGTCGCAGTTGTTCCAGGCATTCCGCCAAGCGGATGCCAGCATTTCTCGTCGCCACGGCGGCACCGGCTTGGGCTTGGTCATTACCCAGAAGCTGGTCAGTGAAATGGGCGGTGAGATAGCCTTCCACAGCCGTCAGAATCAGGGTTCAACCTTCTGGGTCCACATCCATCTGGATCTCAATCCGAACGCTCCTCCCATCCCACGCATGCTGGAGGATTTACGCGCCATCCCGCTTGCCTATATCGAGCCGCATGCTGCCGTTGCAAAGGCGGTAAAAGAGATGTTGAGCATTACGCCATTGCAGGTACAGCACTATGCGACGCTGGAGGAGATGCCGGATACGTATTTCCCACTGCTTTTGATGGGGTTGCCCGTCAGCGATCCGCACCCTACCACGCTTTCCGATGCGCTGATTACACGCCTGCGATCTCATGCGGATTCCGTACTGTTAGCCTTACCGAGCGAGATGATGCTGTTTGCCGACGACCTGCGTGCACGTGGCATTGCGGGCTGCATTGCTAAACCCGTCTCCTTAACGCGGTTGCTGCCGATGCTATTGGATTTGCACAGTCGGCAAAGCGATGCGCGGCCTCGCAGTGCCCGTCAACCTTTAACGGTCATGGCCGTAGATGACAATCCTGCCAACCTGAAGTTAATTGGGGCTTTGCTGGAAGAAGAGGTGCAGCACATCATCTTGTGCGACAACGCTGAACAGGCGATTCGCCAGGCGAGGCTGCACAAGCTGGACGTGATACTGATGGACATTCAAATGCCTGACATTGATGGTATCCGCGCCAGTGAAATCATCCGCAACCTGCCACTACATGCCAACACACCGATTGTGGCTGTCACTGCTCATGCACTGGATGGTGAGCGTGAACAACTAATAGGTGCAGGCATGAACGACTATCTTGCCAAGCCGATTGATGAGGGCAAGCTCAGCCAATTGCTGCAGCGTTACGCGCCGAAAAGGGCAACATCGTCGGTGCTACAGCCAGACGTTGCGCCGTCTCTCGACTGGACGCTGGCTCTGCGCCAGGCCGCAAATAAACCTGATCTGGCGCGAGACTTGCTGCAAATGCTGTTGGATTTTCTGCCCGAAGTGGAAGAGCGCGTGGAGAACTGCATCGCCAGCAATGATGTGGCCGGGCTGCGTGAAATCATCCACAAACTGCACGGCAGCGCAAGCTACAGTGGCGTGCCGAGGCTTAAACAGCTTTGCCTGCAGTTAGAGAAGAGTTTGCATCGGGAAAGCGATATTGAGGCGCTGGAACCCGAACTGCTGGAGATGAGCGACGAGATGGCGAATGTCGCCAGAGAGGCGCGCAAGGTGCTGGGCGTCATATGATTTCGTAAACAGAATGGTCGCGGCGGAATTCATCTCGCGTTGCCTGAAGCGGCACTGTGCCACCTCGGGTCAACACGCGCGATAAATCTCGCCGCTACGCTTAGCACAGGGGTTTACAACCCCTGTCCTACCTTGATGGTCGCCGCGACATTGCGCGCCGTCAGCCGCACATTCTGCGCCGCATTCTTCAGCGCGTCCTCGAGCGTGCCAATACTGAACAGCACGCTAAACACCGCATCCAGTCCGTGTTGATGCACGATACCCACATCCGAGGTTAAGCTACCGGCAATACCCACCACAGGTTTGTTGAACTGCTTTGCGACCTTGGCCACACCGATTGGCACTTTACCATTGATGGTTTGGCTATCAATACGCCCTTCCCCGGTAATCACCAGGTCTGCATCTTTCACCTGTTCAGCAAGGCCCAGAGCTTCCGTCACAATCTCAATGCCTCGGCGCAATTCGGCATGGCAAAAGGCGTGCAGCGCCGCGCCCATTCCCCCCGCTGCACCACCACCCGCGATATGCAGCACATCAATATCCAGATCGCGATGAATGATGCCCGCGTAGTGTTCCAAAGCCTGATCCAACTGGCGAACTAATTCAGGCGTGGCCCCCTTTTGCGGGCCAAAAATGGCCGAAGCCCCCTCTTCACCGGTCAATGGGTTCGTCACATCGCAAGCCACTTCTATGCGGCACTGCTGAAGCCGTGCATCAAGTTGGTCGATTTCAATGCGTGCCAGCTGCGGCAACGCGCCGCCGCCGAACGCAATCTCATTGCCCTGTTTATCCAGCAAACGTGCGCCGAGCGCCTGCATCATGCCGGAGCCACCATCGTTGGTGGCACTGCCGCCAATGCCGATGATGATATGGTCAACACCGCGATCGAGCGCGTTTTTTATCAACTCACCGGTACCGAACGAGTTGGTAATCAGGGGATCACGCTGCGCGACCGGCACCAGTTCCAAACCGCTGGCGGCGGCCATTTCGATAAAGGCCGTGCGCGCATCGCCGGATAGCCCATAAAAAGCGTCGACGGGGTCACCAAGCGGTCCTGTCACCGACAATCTGACAATACTTCCTTGTGTGGCCGCTACCATGGCTTCTACCGTGCCTTCGCCACCGTCGGCGAGCGGTATTTTCACATATTCGGCTGCGGGGAAGATTTCGCTAAATCCCGCTTCAATTGCCGAGGCCACTTCCAGGGCGGACAAACTCTCTTTATATGAATCCGGTGCGATCACAATTTTCATAGGCAATCCGAGCGCGGTGAGTGACGGTTTTCCGTCCGGCAAAGGCAGTAAGCGGTCCGGCATCCGCAGATACCGGACTGACGAACTACCGGGTGATCTCGACCTGAGCTAATTTTTCATAATAGCAAGCCAGCGCACTATGGTCAGATGTGCCCTTGCCGTCGACTTTCAGCGCCTGCATCATTTCCATCACCGCAGCGGTCAGCGGCAGATGCGCGCCAATGCCGTGTGAAGTATCCAGCGCATTGGCTAAATCTTTGATATGCAGGTCGATGCGGAAGCCCGGCTTGAAGTTGCGATCCAGCACCATTGGCGCTTTGGCATCCAGCACCGTGCTGCCTGCCAGTCCGCCACGAATCGCCTGATAGACCAGTTCAGGGTTCACGCCCGCTTTGGTTGCCAGCGACAGCGCTTCGGACATGGCCGCGATATTCAGCGCCACAATTACCTGATTTGCCAGCTTGGTGACGTTACCTGCACCGATATCACCGGTGTGCACCACCGATCCCGCCATGGATTTCATGATGTCGTAGCACTGATCGAACACCGCTTTATCGCCACCCACCATCACTGACAGGGTGCCTTCAATCGCTTTCGGTTCGCCGCCACTGACCGGCGCATCCAACATCTTGATGCCTTTTTCTGCCAGCGCATCGTGTACTTCACGGCTAGCCAATGGCGCGATGGAGCTCATATCGATCACGATCAGGCCCGGCTTAGCCCCTTCGATAATCCCGTTGGCGCCGAGGCACACTTCTTTGACCTGTGGTGAGTTCGGCACCATGGTGATCACCACGTCTACCTGCTCGGCCACCTCTTTTGGCGTCTTCGCCACGGTAGCGCCCAACTCCACCAATTCGGCTTCGTTGCTGACATTGTGGTCACGCACCACCAGTGAATAACCGGCTTTCACCAGGTTTTTACTCATCGGTTTGCCCATAATACCGAGGCCGATAAATCCAATTTTCATTGCCTTTCCTCTTCGTCAGTTATTTCTTAAATTTGTCGCACAGCGCCTGCGTGGCGTTGCGGAAAACACCCAAATCGCTGCCCACGGCAACGAAGGTGGCGCCCCATTCGAGATAACGGCGCGCGTCGGCTTCGACCGGCGCCAGAATCCCGCTCGGCTTGCCCGCCGCTTTGGCACGTTCAAAGATATGTTTGATCACCTTCAGCACTTCAGGATGTGCAGGCTGACCGAGATAGCCCATCGCCGCCGAGAGATCGCCCGGTCCGACAAAGATGCCGTCAACGCCGTCAACAGCAGCAATCGCATCGATGTTATCCACGGCCTGCTGCGTTTCGATCTGTACCAGCACCGTGATGTTGTCGTTGATGGTGGCGTTGTAGTCCGGCAGCGTGCCGTACATGTTGCTACGATGCGAAACCGACACGCCGCGAATGCCCGTTGGCGGATAGCGCGTTGAGGCCACGGCGCGAATCGCATCTTCCTCGGTTTCCACAAACGGCACCAGGAAGTTATAGAAGCCAATATCCAGAAGGCGCTTGATGATGATCGGTTCATTGCACGGCGGACGCACCACTGGCGCGCTGTGGCTACCCTTAAGCGCCATCAGCTGCGGGATAAAGGTCGTGATGTCGTTCGGCGCATGTTCGCCATCCAGCACCAGCCAGTCAAAGCCCGCCAGGCCCAGAACCTCGGTGGAAATCGGGCTAGCAAGCGCGCACCAGCTACCAATCAGAGTTTCCCCTGCCAGTAAACGGCGACGAAAAGTGTTCGGCCAGGCATTGCTCATTATCATTACTCCTGTCGGTTACAGCGGGCGCCCGCATGGAGCGCCGGAAACGTTAGCG
>OBJT01000458.1_pt1 | contig 10670 bp, 8 predicted proteins | sample 1519861 | NCBI WGS metagenome assembly OBJT01 (sample SAMN02401118, study PRJEB22541) | soil metagenome, isolate JX
ATGTGTTAATTGGTTTTTCTCATGGATGTAGTTGTGGGTTTTCAGATAGAAGTCGTGTTCCAACCTCCAGAGAACATGAAAGCAATCAGACTATCGGAATGGTGTATTTTACAGATGTGAAATGTCAGATAATCAGGAAAAGGGCATCACTATTTCGATTCAGAATGGCAAGTTGCGCCATTACTTTTCTGTATCCAAATCAAGTGTGACTCTGTCGCGATATTATTAAGTCCGGACAACCAGCTAGCACCACCACCAGCAAGAATGGTAAAGTTCAATGTGCCAGAATTCTGCAATACCCAGCCCTTAAGGTCGGACAGACGCAGATAAAGACAAGCCTTTGCCATTCCCCCCTCTTATCATGGTGATTTTCAGCCTGAAAATTCTAAAAAAACGTAAGCAGGTCATGGTGTTGTGAGAATTTTAATTAGGTGTGTTTTCATGACATTTTCCGAAGCTTCTACTGAATATCAATGGCCAACGATGAAGAGGGGAGGGGGAAGATTTGCGTTGGGTTGTTCGTGCGAAGACTCACAGCAGCCGGAGGGGTTCCGGTGCTGTGAATTGAGGGGCTTCTTCAGCAAGTCTGCATCTTAGTTGTGATAAACCTGGCTGCGACCACCGTCAATAACAATGTCGGTCGCGTTAATAAACCTGGCTTCGTCAGAAGCAAGGAAGAGGGCGGTGTAGGCAACTTCATCTGGATTACCAATTCGGTTACAGGGTAGCAATGCAGCCTGGCGTGCGCGTTCGGCATCAGGATCGGGACAGCTTGCTAACCACTGTTCTGCGGCAGGGGTCATGATCAAGCCTGGAGAAATGCTGTTAACCCGAATACCTTGGCTCGCATACTCAATCCCCAGCGAGCGCGTCATCCCAATAAGGCCATGTTTGGCGACAGGGTAGGGGAAGGTGCCGGGTATGATTTTGTGACCGTGTACGGAAGCAATATTCACAACGTTGCCATATTGCCGCGTCAGCATGCTGGGCAACACACTGCGTATAAGGTTGTAAGGGCCATGAAGATTAACGTCCATGCAGCGCTGCCACTCATCCTGCTCCAGCGTCAAAGGGTCGTGAAACACGTTCACGCCAGCGCAATTAATTAATATATCTATTTTCCCGAGTGCTTCCGTTGCTTGGGCGACGGTGTGTTGAACTTGTTCCTGCTGAGTGACATCCGCAACCGCAGCAATGCAACGATGGCCATATTGGCGCTGGAGGTGTGCGGCGAGGACTTCAATGTTATCGATCTTTAAATCTAATAGCGCCAGGCTGGCACCTTGTTGTGCGAATAGCTGGGCTACAGCACTGCCAATGCCGCTTCCAGCGCCGGTAATCACAGCGGTTTTGTTGTGCAAGCGATCACTCATATCGGGTCACCTGGTTCGCTAGTGGTAACACCAACCAATCAGCCAAATGGAAGGTAAGAGCACCTCGTTGCAGAGTAATCATCGGCCAGTCATCATCGCTGCGAGTCAGGTTCTCCAGGCCATTTTGAGTGAGCATAAAGGTGTCCTCGCTCTTAACGCCGTTCAAAGTGGGATTCCAGGCTACTGCTGTGTCGACCTCCACATTACCTTCAGTGGCAGATGTAACAATAAAGTCGCGGCAGCCGTAACCCGCGGGGCCGCCTTGATGATGGCTTTTCCACATGCCGTCAAAACCCCACTGCCGATATGACTGAGTGATATCGGCAAACACCGCCGACCAGGTTCGACCAGGCTGAGTGGCGCTGAGAATGTCGGCGTGAATATTGGCTGCTGAGAGAATACGCTGACGCACTGCGACATCCAGTTCACCAAAATGCACTAAACGTGACAGGCTCACGTGCAAGCCTTCACGCTCAGCACCGAGAGTGATGAGCACCATGCGTTCTAGCGCTTTGCGGGTTGGCACAGGATGTTTGAAAGCGGTAATACGTTCATCTGCCGCCACCAGCGTGCACACTGGGCGGATACCCACAGAGAGGCAGGCCGCTGAAATCAATGCTTCAATCTGGTATTCACTAACACCGGGACGTAATTGACGTGCCACGCCTTCAACAATCTGTGCGGCTTCACGTCCTAACGCTCGAAAACGGTGTTGCTCATTGGTATTCAGTCCCTGGCGCAACGTTACCATTGCTGGCTGGATATCTTGGTAGCCCAGCAACCTCTGATCACTGCCTAAGCGTCCCTGTGGCAAAACGCTATCCAGTGACTGATACCAGGAATAGCTTTTATAACCGCACTCAAATGGCATCGGCTCTTCGGCAAGAATACGCGGCAGTTCATTATCCGGAGCCAACAGTTGCACGGTATCTGCTGTGACGAATAAGCTGGCAACACCTACCTCGGCACGGTCCACCACGTAATAGCTTGCCCCCTCAGTCAGCCACGCAATGTTGTCGCGGCGGGTCAGCAACAGGCCATCCAACTGCCAATCCAGTAGGGCGCTTTGTAGCCGTTGGAGTTTCTTACTCATAAATCGCTTCCTTCTTCACTGCGACCAAACTATTCAAAATTAGCTCCGTTGCTCTGTGTGCCACGGCCATAACGATGGCGTTGGTATTTCCGCTGATGATGTTGGGCATCATGGAGGCATCAACCACACGTAATTGTTTAACCCCGCGTACGCGTAGATCGCTGGTAAGAACCGCCAAGGGGTCTTCATCGTGTCCCATGCGACAAGTCCCCACCGGGTGGTAACCGGTTTTGACCATACGCTTGCAGTGATCAGCGATAGCTTGATCAGATGTGACGTCAGCGCCAGGGAAGATTTCTTGCTGCACCATACTCTCCATCGGAACGGCAGCAATGACGCGGCGGGCGAAACGAAAACCCGCAAGCGTGCGAGCCAAGTCATCGGGATGGCCAAAGATTTGTGTATCGACCCTCGGCAAACTGTTGGCATTAGCATCGCGCAATGTCACCTGGCCGGTGGCCTTAGGGCGCAGTAACAGCGAGTTCACGGTGACACCTTGTCCGGGATCGGTGCCCATCACATCGCGGTCGAGATAAACCGTTGGTACGCAAAACATCTGAATCGTTGGTGTGGCGGTAAAATCGAGAGGATCGAAAAAGGCGCAGGTCTCGACGCCCGTCGTGGTCACTGGACCGGTTTTAAACAGCATGTACTGCAATCCAGCTTTTATCATCGGCCAGCCCCGGTCCTGACCGTAATAGCCAAAGGCGCCATTGGTGCTGGCCACGACGGGCACCTCATAGTGATCCTGCAGGTTTTGGCCCACCCCAGGTAAATGATGGCGCAGTGTAATGTTGTGCTGTTGCAGTTGCGTCTGAGGACCGATGCCGGAAAGCATCAGAAGCTTGGGGGTCTGATAAGCACCAGCGGCAAGAATGACTTCTTTGCGGGCCAGTGCCTGAAGCGGATGGCCATCTTTGCGATAGCGGACGCCAGTCGCGCAGTCACCTTTAAAGAGTATTTCTTCGGCTTGCGCACCCGTAATAATCGTCAGGCGATCGTCATTACGCAGGGGATTGATAAAAGCATCGACCACACTGCAGCGCTGGCGGGTCTGACCGTCAATGGTGTGCTGCATAAACCCCACACCGAAGGGATTACCGGTGTTGAAATCTGGCGTATAGGGAATGCCAAACCCCTGCATGGTTTTCACATAGGCACGGCTGAGTGGGCTAAAGTGGCCGAGATGTGACACCTTCATGGGCCCGCCTACGCCATGAAGCGGGGCGCCCAGGTGATCGTTATCTTCTATTGCAGTGAAGTGTGGCAGCAGTGATTCCCAAGACCAGTCTACCCCCTGATGATTAAGAGCCAGGTTCCAGTCCTCGTAATCCTGATGATGACCGCGCATGTATACCATGGCATTCACTGTAGAGCCGCCGCCCAACACTTTTGCCTGCGGCACTATAACGCCGCGTCCATTCAATTGAGGTTGCGGTTCGGTTTGATGCAGGGTGAGGTATTTCTCGCTGGCGAGAAACTTCATATACCCTGCTGGCATTTTTAATACCGGATGATATTCGTCCCTGCCGGCTTCAAGCAGCAATACGCGTGCATTGCCTTCTTTCACCAGGCGAGAAGCGACCACACAGCCTGCGCTGCCGCCGCCCACCACAATGTAATCAAACTCTTTCATTATTCGCTCTTTATTTTGAAACAACGGAATCTAAACGACGTAAGCGCTGGGCCTGAGGGTTGCGCTGCTCACCTGGATCAAGAGGGCTAAGTAGGAAACACCAGGAGATAATGGCGCTGACGAGATACAGGAAGGCGTATCCCCAGATCACACCCAAGGTGCCAAACAGGGCATTAAAGGCGCCATATAAAGCGGGACCAAAGAAAGTGGAGAGCCCAGCCGCAAAGCAGTAAATCGCCATGGCGTTGCCTTTATCTTTGGGCTGGCATAACGATGAGAACAGCGCCGCAGCAGGGACATAACCGCACAAGGTGATGCCATACAGACAGGCGCAAACCACACTGAGGAAAAAGCTGCCGTGGCTCCATTGAGGCACAAAGTACATCAACAGCATTGAGACGCCTGAGCCAAGTCCACCAAACACGGTGAGCACTTTACGCCAGCCGATGCGATCACTGATGTTGCCAACGATGGGGTTAAAGCTCATGCCGACCAATCCCATGATGGTGATGAGACTGAGATACTCAGTTTGGCTAAAGCCGATCTGTTCCGTGAAGAAGCCGGGTAGGAAGATAAAGAATCCGAAGTAGGGAGTGGTATTAATGATGCGTACCACAGCCGCAGCCGCAATGCGGGGTTCACGCCACAGGATATCGATGCCGCCCATGAGCGTGCGTGCGGTCCCCTGATGCTGATGCTCTTTATCCAGTAAAGAGTGAAAGCCGCTGCGTTCCTTCAGTGCGATCAACATCACCAGCAGGCCCATTGCCACGATCCCTAGCGATAACCAGAATGTCGCATATTCACCAATCAACTGGATCGAGAAGATAGCCACCAGCGATCCTAGCGTTGGTAGGCCGCCGGTAAAGGCAAGCCAAAACCAACCGGTGGCCGAGCCACGCATCTCAGCGGGAGCAGCAGCCTGAATCCATACCAGAAATGCGTAGGCAAACATTGGGTAGGCCACACCACGAAGCCCGTAAGTTAATGCCAGCAGCAATACGCTGTGCGAAGGCAGGGTGACAGCAAGAAACAGAATCTCAAACAGGATCCAGATCAGTCCCCCTGCCAGCATCACTTTCCGGGGGCCGATGAGTGTGGAGAGTGAACCAGCGAGCCAGGAACCGAGCGTGACCGTTATGCCATAAAAGGCAATCACTGCTGCGGCAATATTGAGTGAGAAACCATTGGCGTGCAGATAAGGGGCGAGATAGTTAGATTCCACACCATCGCCGATCATAAACAGCAGTACAGCCACGTATCCCCATGAGAGGGCTGGGGGGATCCCGAGGCGAATCAGCCAGGCTTGGTTTGCAGGTGATGTTGTCATTGTCATTTCTCTTATAGGGTAAGGGGTGTCAGCGCAGATGAATTCCTCAATGATGAGCAGGGACTGTAAAGCAATGCCTAGCAACAGGCTGGCGCGACCATCACATAAGTCAGTAAACTCTGTTCACTAACCTACAGAGAAGGTGAGCTTTGATGCAGCGAGTGGGATTAAATAACTTACAGGTTCGCAAGCATAACAAGGCCCTGTTCATGAACCTCATGTGGCGCCACAAGCAGCTGAGTAAATCGCAGCTTGCACAGCTCAGCGGCCTGACTATTCCCGCTGCGAGCAAGATCGTGCAGGAGCTGGTGGATGAGGGGAAACTCCAGCATTCAACTACGATGCTCAGTACACGCGGCCACAGCAACGGCAGTTTCCAGCTACCGGTGGAAGGTGAGTGGATCCTTTGCATGTGTGTAAAGCCTACTCGCATTGAACTGCAACTGGCTGACGCACAACTTGTGCCGCGTGGGGAGTATCAACATCTCGCGATAAATGCCGAAACGCCAAGCGCGCTGTTGGCTGCGATTGAAAACGTATGGCGCAATGTGTGTCAGCAGTGGCCAAAGCGGCGCATCAAGCTGGCTTTAGCGGTGCACGGCCAAGTAGACCCGGTTACCGGGATTTCTCAGCATATGCCACAAGCAGCATGGAAAAGCCCCTTACAGCTTAAGTATCTGCTGGAGGAGCAACTGAAGGTCGAAGTGCGTGTGGATAATGACTGTGTCATGTTGGCGCTGGCAGAGAAGTGGCTCACCCGCAATGCGCTGAATGAATTCTGCGTCATTAACGTTGATTACGGTATTGGCTCATCATTTGTGATTAATGGCGAGATCTTCCGTGGCAGCTTAAACGGTAGCGGTCAGATTGGACATACCATCATCGATCCCAACGGCAAGCGCTGTAGTTGTGGGCGGCAGGGTTGCCTTGAAACCGTCGCTTCACTGAGTGCCCTTAAACAAGCCGCAGGCGATCATTGTGCTGATGCCCCCATCCTGACCAGTCAGCAATTGTTAGCTGCAGCGGAAGCGGGTGAGCCGTGGATCGCTGAGTGGGCGCAACGCGCAGCGGAAGCTATCGGTATGAGTTTATATAATTTCCTTAATACGCTGAACATCAACCAGATCTGGTTGTACGGTCGCAGTTGCAGCTTTGGGGAGGTATGGCTGGATACCATTGTACGCCAGATTGATTTCAATCCTTTTGACCCGCGCGATACGGTAAAAAGCCAGGCGACCAATGTCCACTTTGGCAAGCTAGACCGGGCACATCAGGTACTAGGGATTGGTTATGTGTATGTCGAGGGAGAATAACTAGCCCCTCGTTCATCAACAACCGGTCTTACTTTTCCAGCGCACGCAGGAGTGCGGTTAAGCTGCTATCCAATACCGCCAGCGTGGCTGCCGGGGGACCGGCAAGAATATGCCTTACATTCTCCACATGCTTCAACTGCACGATTAATGAGTTCTAACCCCTCCCAGCTTAATTGCACCAGCATGATACGTGCCTCTACAGGATTAATCTGGCGGGTGATGAGCGGCACCTCGTTGGTCGGGCTGTTGATTGCTGTCTAGTGTGTTGTTGGTGCAGCGGACATCTTTGCGGAGGAGCTAATACGTTATGACTGGCAAAGTAATATCTGCAAACGAAAGTTATGAAATTTAATTATCATCGCAACCTAATGTAAAACAGCTAATTTAGTACCCCTTTATAGATTGTTACATATTGCAGCAAAAATACTGATTCATCCGTATTTCTGAATGCACTTGTGTTCATTATATTGAGTACCCCTTAACATATGTTCATTGCATCAACATAAGTTGTGATGATTTTTTAATTATTATCCAAATTTAGTGATCAATATCCCGTATTTATCGATTTTTTCTAACATTACGTTAAATCAGATCATATCATTTGTTCGCAAGGTGATTATTTGTTCATGGTGGGCTTAGATTTTATTAACCTATAACCATATGAATATAAACAAAAAATGTCTAACATGTTTTGACACGGGATACGTTATGGACTTGGAATTAGCTAAGAAAACACCCCTATCAGCACGTTATTACACGATTTATCTGATCTTTATTGCTTGTATCGGCTGGTCGCTCGCTTCCTATGATGTAAATCTTCTGGTTTTAGCATTGCCTGAGATGTCCAAAGAATTACAAATATCTGAGCAGATGTTGGGAATATTGGGCTTCTTCGTCTACGGTGCGCAATTCATCATTACGCTGATTGTTGGCTACAGCATGGATAAGGTTGGGCGCAAGGTGCTGTGGATGATCTGTTTATGCGGAACAGCATTATTTACGGGTGCGACCTATTTCGTTGAAAACTTCTGGCAGTTAGTGCTCGTTCGCGCATTAGCTTCCGGCCTGGCCTATTCGGAGTTAGCCGTTTCTATTACTTTGGTCAATGAACAGCTCCCGGCAAAAAATCGTGGCTTGCTGTATTCCATCGTGCAGGGCGGCTGGCCACTGGGGGTGTTTTTCGCCTCCGCCGTGTATATGGCCTTTGGTGACCTGGGCTGGCGAGTTGTATTTTTGCTTGGCACTATTCCTATCGCGGTGGTGATTCTTGGGCGTGTTTTCATTAAAGAATCTGCGCGTTTTGAGCATGAAAAAACCGTGGGAAGCACAGAGAGTAATCCTGTCAGAGAAATTCTCGCCTCGCCGCTGCTTAAAAAGCGGATTCTCACCATGTCGGTGTGCTGGATCTCCTATGGCATCAGTTATGTTGCCAGCAATTTCTACATCACGTGGTGGCTGACGCAGCGTAAAGGATTCACTGGCCATCAAGCGAGTGAGTTAATGCTCTATTGTGGATTTATCGGCTTCTTCTTCTACATCCTTGGAGGCTGGCTCGGTGAGAAATTTGGTCGCAAGAAGGTGATTACCTATGCAGCGCTCTCCGTAGCCCCACTGAGTGTCATTTTGCTGCTGAGTAACAATTTCTGGTTAGTGGTGGCGGTCTATTTCTTAATCTTCCAGGTCACCAATGGTATCTGGGCCTCGGCAGGATATGTTTACCAGAGCGAAAGCTTCCCGACACGTGTACGCGGCACTGCAATTGGTTTCCTCTCGTCGATGATGGTGCTGGGCTTTGTGTTGGGCAGTTTATTATGGACGCTCGCCAGCTCCCTCAACAACGCTTCAGCAACCTGGGTCATTGTTGCCGTCATCGGCTCGCTGGGGATGTGGGCGACGCTGTTCTTGAAAGAGATCAAGACCGGTCAGGATATTGATGCAGAATTTGATCGTCAGGCGGGGTGAAGATGAACCCACTTCTGGAATGCTATGGAACAGACCAACTACTGGCGGCGCCTGAAACGATTGAATGGCGTGACTGGTCATTAGAATTGACTGGCGGCGATGTGAAAGAGGTTCGCTTTCAAGGCAATGAGATTATCCGCTCAATCGGCTATATTCTGCGTGACGAAAATTGGGGAACGCATGAACTGGCACTCATGGATATCGAGATTGATCGTGATGCTACGGGCGTAGCGATCAAAATCATAAATACGTGCCAGTTAGGTGAGAGCCAGCGGGTAACGTTAACCCGAATCCTGCATCTCGGTAACGAAGGCCTGAGTATTCAGGCTGAGTTACAGGGTAATTGCCAGTTTTCTACTGCGCGCTGTGGTTTTACTGTGCTCTATCCTTTGCAGGGAGTGGTGGGTTCCCCGGTTAGCGTAAGGCATAGCGATGGCCGCATTGAAAACGGGGCCTTCCCGGTGTTGATAGAACCCTGGCAGCCATTTAAAGACATTCAACGGCTGACGTACCAGCATGCGGCAGGCATTGAAGTTGCAACGGAATATGCTGGCGACATCTTTGAAATGGAAGATCAGCGCGCCTGGATGGACGGTTCCTATAAAGTCTACTCCCGGCCGTTGGAGAAGCCGTGGCCTTACTTGGTGGATGCGACCCAACCGCAAAACCAGTCGATCCGATTAGCCGCCTCCCCATGCCGGAACCCGGCCATTGCAAGCGATACACCGATCGCCATGCCTTCGACGATGCAGATGCCAACACTGGGCATCCTGCTGACGCCTGAAATGCTGTTGGAGCCTGAGGGCGTAATAGCGTCTCTCCAGAGACTAGACCCAGGATATCTTATTTATCATTGTGATCCGCGTAGCAATGGATATTCATCGCTTCAGCCGCTGGCCAATATCCTCGCGCAGTCTGCGGCACGTCCTCTGCATTTCGAATACGTGCTACCGATCGATAAAACCGAGGATTTCAGTGGGCATTTGAGGCAACTAGCTGACCAGTTACGCAGGGTGTCACTGCAGCCAGACTGCATCATCATTTCACCTTCGACGGACCTAAAATCCACGCCGCCAGGCAGCGTCTGGCCCTGGTGTCCGCCGCTGGAAGCGATCTTTACAGAGGCGCGAAAAATCTTCCCGGGTATGACATTAGGGGGCGGCATGATCAGTTACTTCACTGAACTTAATCGCAAACGCCCGCCAGTTGCCTTACTGGATTTTGTTACCCATGCCACCAGCCCGATTGTGCATGACGCAGCAGACCGCGCGGTGATGCAAACACTGGAGTCATTGCCCTACATCACGCGCTCAACGCGAGAGATCATTGGTGGCGAGAAAACCTACCATTTAGGTCCCTCAATGATCAGCATGCGCGGCAATCCCTATGGTGCTGATGTTTACGAGAATCCCGGCAATATCCGTATGACCATGACGCGCAGCGATCCCCGACAGCGTGGGCGCTTTTTTGCCAGTTGGCTGGTGGGTTATCTGTCTCAGCTGCGCGGGGCGGAAATTACCCATTGGTGTCCGGCGGGGTTGTTTGGCAGCTTGGGATTGGGCGATATCTTAGCTGGCACGGTAACCGAATATCCTGCATGGCGGCTGGTTCAGTTTCTGGCAGCCCAGCAGGGTAAATCGGTCACCCTTGAACGATTAGACAATCCCAACATCGTTCAATTGGTGTTTGCCGGGGAACCAAGCTATCACCTGTTTGCCAACCTTAGTGCAGCAGAACAGTGTATTCACGCCATGCCTTCACAGTGGATAAAGGATTTCTCTCTCGGCGAGGTCACTGCCGCTAACGAAAGCATGGCTTTGTCGGCCTTTAGCGTGGTCTGCTTGCGCGAACTGTCACCTCAAGGCAAGAATCCTTAGTGATTTTCGAGCTATCGTGGCAGACAAACCCGATCATGGCATTGCTTAACTGCAATGCCTTATTAACATTAAGTTCCGATTTTCAT
>OBJT01000459.1_pt1 | contig 10660 bp, 15 predicted proteins | sample 1519861 | NCBI WGS metagenome assembly OBJT01 (sample SAMN02401118, study PRJEB22541) | soil metagenome, isolate JX
TTGCCGCTTTGCCGTCTCAGTGGTGGCGCATTATAGGGATCCGAATTTTTTGCACAACCCCTTTTTTCGATCTTTTTAATCGACTGGCGAGTTTTCAATCTTTTCGCTGAGATCGCGAGCGATCCGCTCAAAAATCATCTTGTTTGCTAGCCCCATAAGCCGCAGGCTAGGGGTAAAAGTGCAAAAGGAGAACGATCATGTCTGTAGCCCTACGACCTTATAAGAACCATTTTCCACAAATCGGCGATCGCGTCATGATCGACAGTAGCAGCGTGGTAGTGGGTGAAGTGCAACTCGCCGACGATGTCAGTATCTGGCCACTGGTGGCTATCCGTGGTGATGTGAACAAAGTCGTTATAGGTAAAAGAAGCAATATTCAAGATGGCAGCGTATTGCATGTTACGCACAAATCCACCAGCAACCCAGAAGGCTATCCGTTGATCATTGGTGAAGACGTGACGGTGGGTCATAAAGCTATGCTGCATGGTTGCAGCATTGGCGATCGCGTATTGGTGGGAATGGGATCGATTTTGCTGGATGGCGTAATCGTAGAAGAAGATGTCATGATTGGTGCTGGCAGCCTAGTGCCACCCGGAAAACGACTGGAAAGCGGCTACCTCTATTTAGGCAGTCCAGTTAAGCAGGTTCGCCCGCTGAGCGAAGCCGAAATAGCAGGCCTGCTTTATTCTTCAAACAACTATGTTGGTTGGAAGAATGAATATCTCGATCAGGAGAGCCAGAGCCAACCTTGATCGTCGATCATATCTTTTCGGATCAACTGCTCTGCTTCCTCTTCTATATCCCAGCGATGGGCGCAAAATAGCGCCATCGCTTCTCCCGGTCCAAATCGGTCATTCAACGCTTCCGACTTGATGGCACAGGTTAATCCCATTCCCTGTATCACTACCGGAAAAACGATCGCTTGCCTGGCATCATCCCAGCTTTCACGATCGGGAAAGTGAATCGCCTGATTCACTGCTGCATCGACTGCTTTAACTTAGCAATAACCGGCGTGATCTCTGGCATGACACCATGCCACAGCTGAAATGCATGCGCCGCTTGTCCCACCAGCATACCTAAACCATCTGCCAACTGGTGTGCACCGTACTGCTGGCACCATAGAAGGAAAGGCGTTAATCCCTGCTGATAAAACATGTCATAGCAACGGGTCTGTGGAGTGATCAACATTTCAGGCAGCGGCGGTACTTTGCCATCGACGCCACTAGAGGTGGCATTAATGATCAAATCAAATGCCTGGCCGGACAAATCAGCAAAACTGGCAGCCTGGATACCCCCGCTATGCTGAAATATCTCAGCAAGCTGCTCTGCGCGCTCCACGGTACGGTTGACGACTACGATGGAACACCCTAAAGAAAGCAGCGGTAAAATCACACCGCGCGCTGCGCCACCCGCCCCTACTAATAAAATCCGATCGCCAGGACGGATCATCTTGAGTCGTTCCAGATCGCTCAACAGACCAATACCATCGGTGTTATCACCCACCACGGAACCATCGGCTCTTTTCTTTAAGGTATTTACCGCACCGGATAGTGCAGCACGCTCACTCAGTTCATCCGCAAACTCCCACGCCTGTTGCTTAAATGGCAACGTCACGTTCGCACCTTTTCCACCCGCAGCAAAAAATTCACTTAGTGACTGCGGGAACCCCTCTAAAGGAGCACAAATACGTCCATAGGTGTGATCGATGCCCGTCTGCTCTGCAAAAAGAGCATGGATAAACGGAGATTTACTGTGTGCAATCGGGTGACCAAAAACGGCAAAGTTTTCCATATCTATTATCCCTGACGAATAAGTTCGCCGCTGATAACGTCGCGAATCTCAGAAGGATTGATCCGCCCACCGGTTGCAGCATGCAAAACGGGGAATTGAGAACCGAACTGGTGTGCCACTTCTTCAGCATTGCGGCATGGCGGCTCACCCGACAGATTCGCGCTCGTCGATACCAAAGGTTTACCAAAGCCGCGGCACAGTGCTTGCACTTGCGGATGGTCGCTAACGCGAATCGCCAGCGAATCAAAACGCCCTGTCAACCAGCGAGGCGTGTGCGGTGTTGCCGGAACCACATAGGTTACCGGCCCAGGCCAGCTGGCAAACATACGCTCACGCTGCACCACAGTGAGTTCACGATCGGCAATATAAGGTTCCAGCTGCGCATAATCTGCGGCAATCAGGATCAGGCCTTTCTCGACCGGGCGTTGTTTCAGCGTCAGCAATGCCATCACCGCGCTTTCGCTGTCCGGATCGCATCCCAAACCAAAGACGGCTTCTGTTGGATAGGCGATAACCGCCTGCTGTTGAAGTTGCTCGATGCAAAAATCGAGACTTCCTGGTACATATTGATTCTGCTTCATGGGGGTTATTCGTCCTGGGCGATGGGCTTGCCACAGCGTTTGCTGGCGCAAAAGCGCTTCATGCCCTGTGCGGTTTTCTTTTCGATTAACAAAGGGAACTGGCAATGCGGACAGATACCTTCGATCGGGGTTGCATTAATCGCAAACTGGCAATCTGGATAGCGATCACATGAATGAAAGGTTTTGCCGTAGCGAGAACGTCGCTGTACCAATTTACCACTCTGACATTGCGGGCAGGCAATTGCGGTCTCATCGGGTTTGTCGATGGTTTCGGTATAATCACACTCTGGGTAATGACTGCATCCGATGAACATCCCAAACCGCCCCTGACGCAACACTTTGTCGGCGCCGCACTCTGGGCAAGCATGTCCTTCCAGTACTTTAACGACATGGCCATCAGCCTGGCTTTTCAGCGGGCGAATATAGTCACAGGTTGGATAATTGACACAGCCAAGGAAAGGGCCATGTTTGCCGGAACGAATCACTAATTCTGCCCCGCAAGCGGGGCAGGGATCGTGTTTACGCACGGTAAATAGTGCTGATTTACTCATATTTCAGAATGCATTAATCGCAAATTAATGCAGCATACCTTCATTGACGTCGAATAACAGTTCTTCCATCTGTTGGTACGCGTTTTCACATCCAGGGATGTTAAACAGCACCATCAGCACCACCCACTTGAGGTCTTCCAGATCGAACTCCAGGGTATCAAGGGCCATGACCCGTTCAATGACCATCTCGCGCGTTTCCATATTCAGCACCTGAACTTGCTCCAGGAACAGAATAAAACCGCGACATTCAGCATCTAAACGCTGGTTTTCCTCTTCCGTGTAGATTCGCATGGAGAGAGGATCGGTAGCCAGTAACACTGGCGGAACCAGACCATCCTGATAATCCGCCAACCGTTCAAGCCAATTCAACGCATTGTAGATATCTTCACGATGGAAACCGGCATCGGTTAAATCATCGGTCAATTTATCCTGGTCAACGCGCATTTCGGCTTCGTTGTGGATATAGGTCTCAAACAAGTACATAAGTACGTCGAACATGGCATGCCCTCCTCAATCGGACATAGCCGCCGGGTACAGCTGCGATCCATCCTGCTAACTCCAGCTCGAGCAACTGAGCTGCGATAACTGGCACAGGTTGGCCGGCACGTTCAGCGACGACGTCAACAGGTGTAACCTCATTACCTACGTTAGCCAACACGCTAGCAAATGGCAATGGAACATCGTCACTGTCTTGTGAATATATTGTTTCTGCTGTAGTTCGCGGCAGCCAGTGCAGCGTGGAGTGCAAATCTTCAAGGATATTGTTGGGATGGGCGACCAGCAGTGCGCCTTGCTGAATCAACCAATGCGTTCCTTCACTGCCTTGATTCCCGAGCGCGCCTGGTAGCGCGTAGATATTACGGTTTTGTTCCAGAGCACAACGGGCCGTGACCAACGAACCACTTTTAAGTGAGGCTTCTACAACCAGCACCCCCTGGCTTAAGCCGCTGATAATACGATTTCTACGCGGGAAATTGACGGGGTGCGGAACCGTATCAAGAGGAAATTCGGACACCAAGGCACCGCCGTGATCGATGATTTCTTGGGCCAATTTCTTGTGGCTTTTAGGGTAGATATGCTGCAAACCACTGCCCAATACCGCCACGGTTTTTCCTTGCGCTTCCAAAGCGGCACGATGCGCAATGCCATCGATACCCCGCGCCAGTCCACTGGTTATGGTCAATCCACTGAGCGAAAGCTGTTGCGTAAACCAGTGCCCCCAATCTTTACCGTAGTGTGAGCAATGCCGGCTGCCGACCACAGCCAGTTGCGGGGTGTGCAAAATGTCTAAATTGCCTGCGACATAAAGCAGCACTGGACGTCGGCTAATTTCCATCAATTGAGCGGGATAATGCGAATCAATACAGGCCACTAAATAATGATGAGGATGACACAGCCACTGCTGTGTGCGTTCCAGTTGCTGTGGAGAGAGCTCGTTGAATTGCTGGCGCTGTATGTCGTTCAAACCATGCTGGTGCAGCAATTCATCATTTACTGGTATGTCGGTTTGCAAACTTTGCGCTAAATTTATCACGCGATTGGCACGCAGCCCTTTGACATTTGCCAGCCTGAGTATCCCTTCAACTCTCTCCATGCTGCACTCCTTTCAGCCCGCTATCATGCGGTGCAATGCTGTCAATCAGGCATCAAAAAGTCTACAATATGAGGCAGTAATCTTTTCTTTAACGCATACAGATCTGGATATTTATGTCAGTTTTGCAGGTATTACATTTCCCTGATGATCGCCTTCGTAAAATCGCGGCACCCGTCGCGACGGTGAACGCCGACGTCCAACGTATTGTCGACGACATGTTCGAAACCATGTACGCCGAAGAAGGCATTGGCCTGGCGGCCACTCAGGTCGATATTCATCAGCGCATCATCGTTATTGATGTGTCCGAAAATCGTGACGAGCGTTTGGTGTTGATCAACCCAGAACTGCTGGATAAAGGCGGTGAGACCGGTATTGAAGAGGGATGCCTCTCCATTCCTGAACAGCGAGCTTTTGTTCCACGCGCTGAATGGGTCAAAGTTCGTGCGCAGGATCGTGACGGCAACACCTTTGAGCTGGAAAGTGACGGTTTACTGGCAATTTGTATCCAGCATGAAATCGATCACCTTGATGGCAAGCTGTTCATCGATTATCTGTCGCCGCTGAAACGTCAGCGTATCAAACAGAAACTGGAAAAGCTGGCCCGCATGAATGCACGCGAAGCCTAAGCCCTAACAGAAGGTTAAACTGTGTCTGCACCGCTAAAAATCATCTTTGCCGGTACACCTGACTTCGCAGCGCGTCATCTTGACGCGCTGCTTGCTTCTGAGCATCAGGTCGTTGGCGTATTTACTCAGCCTGACCGCCCGGCGGGACGTGGCAATAAGCTCACCGCAAGCCCGGTAAAAGTTTTGGCGCAGGCACATGATATTCCTGTGTTCCAGCCAAAATCATTAAAGCCGGAAGAAAACCAGCATCTGGTTTCCGATCTACAGGCCGATATTATGGTGGTCGTGGCCTATGGTTTGATTCTGCCTAAATCGGTTCTTGATATGCCGCGTTTGGGTTGTATCAACGTACATGGTTCACTGTTGCCGCGCTGGCGTGGCGCTGCACCGATTCAACGCTCACTTTGGGCTGGAGACCGTGAAACAGGTGTGACCATCATGCAAATGGATGTGGGTTTGGATACCGGAGACATGCTGCATAAGCTTGCTTGCCCGATTACCGACGAAGATACCAGTGCCTCACTGTATGACAAACTGGCGCAACTCGGACCGCAGGGCATGCTGGTGACACTGGATCTCCTTGCCAATGGCAAGGCTCAACCCGAAGCTCAGAACGAAGAGCAAGTTTCTTACGCTGAAAAGCTCAGCAAGGAAGAAGCTCGTCTTGACTGGTCTCTTTCTGCCGCACAGCTGGAGCGTTGTATTCGCGCCTTTAATCCTTGGCCAATGAGCTATTTCCTGGTAGACGATCAACCAGTGAAAGTGTGGCAAGCCAGTGTCTTGCCACATCAGAACAAGCAACCAGGCGAAATTATCCAAGCGGATAAGCATGGCATTCAGGTTGCTACCGCTGATGGCGTATTGAATCTACTCTCGTTACAGCCAGCTGGTAAAAAAGCCATGCCGGCACAAGACCTGCTCAATTCGCGTCATGAATGGTTCTCTACGGGTACCATTCTGGCCTGATCCCCAGCCCGGTTTTCACCGGGCTTTTGTTTGATGAATGAATATGAAAAAAGCAACCAACCTGCGTAGCTTGGCCGCGCAACTAATTGAACGCGTGGTAGATAAAGGGGAATCGCTCAGTGCTATTCTTCCCGGCGCACAAAAAGCACTGGCGGACAAAGATGGTGCCTTGCTGCAAGAACTCTGCTTTGGTGTGATGCGTACGTTGCCTCAACTTGAAGCCTTAATCGGCAAGTTGATGGAGCGCCCATTAACCGGTAAGCAGCGAGTTTTGCACTACCTGATTATGGTTGGTTTATATCAGGTGCTGTACACCCGAGTTCCCGCTCACGCGGCGTTAGCTGAAACCGTTGCCGGTGCAGAAGTGCTAAAGCGCGCCAATCTAAAAGGTTTGATTAACGGCGTGCTGCGTCAATTCCAACGCCAGCAAGAAACGTTAATTGCCGAAGTTGATCAAGGTTCTCAGCGTTATTGGCACCCAGGTTGGTTACTGAAACGTCTGCAAGCGGCGTGGCCAGAACAATGGCAACAGATTGTAGAAGCGAATAATCAGCGCCCACCAATGTGGCTGCGTGTCAACCGACAGCACCATAGCCGTGAAGCATGGCTGGCGCTGCTGCAAGCTGAAGAAAAAGCCGCTTTCACCGGAGACGCGCCTGATGCACTCCGTCTGGAATCACCGGCACCGGTCAGCCAGCTTCCTGGATTCGATCAAGGCTGGGTAACCGTACAGGATCTTTCAGCCCAGCGCTGCGCACTGCTGCTTGAACCACAGGACAATGAAAGGATCCTCGATCTCTGTGCGGCGCCGGGTGGAAAAACCACACATATTCTGGAAATCGCGCCCAAGGCGAATGTGCTAGCGGTGGATATCGATGAACAACGACTTTCTCGTGTCCATGAAAACCTGCAGCGTTTAGGTATGCAGGCAGAAGTGCGCCAGGGTGATGGCCGTAAACCGGAAGAATGGTGCGGTGAGCAGCAGTTTGATCGTATTTTGCTGGATGCTCCCTGCTCTGCAACCGGCGTCATCCGTCGCCATCCTGATATTAAATGGCTGCGCCGCGATCGTGATATCGTTGAATTAGCCAGTCTGCAGCGCGAAATTCTACAAGCCGTTTGGCCACGTCTGAAATCAGGCGGTACGATGATCTACGCAACCTGCTCCATTCTGCCGGAAGAAAATCACCAGCAGATTGCGGCCTTCCTGGCAGAGCACGATGATGCCATTGCTGAGAAACTCCCGCAGGGTGAAATCAACGGCTGGCAGGTTTTCCCGAGTGTTGATGGCGGTGATGGCTTCTTTTACGCTAAGTTAATGAAAAAATAGTGCGACGCATTCTGACAAGAGCAACTCAACGATGAAAATTATTATCCTCGGTGCTGGGCAAGTTGGCGGCACCCTTGCAGAAAACCTGGTGGGTGAAAATAACGACATCACCGTTGTCGATACGGATGCAACACGCTTACGAGCACTGCAGGATAAATTCGATCTGCGCGTGGTGCATGGTCACGGTTCTCATCCGCGTGTGCTGCGCGAAGCGGGTGCCGAAGATGCCGATATGCTGGTCGCTGTCACCAACTCTGACGAAACCAACATGATTGCCTGCCAGATTGCTTATTCGCTATTTAATACGCCAAACCGCATCGCACGCATTCGCGCAGCTGAATATCTGCGCGATGCGGAAAAGTTGTTTGTTCCTGAAGCCGTGCCCATTGACCATTTGATTTCACCGGAACAATTGGTTATCGACAATATCTATCGTCTGATTCAATACCCAGGCGCCTTGCAGGTGGTGAACTTTGCCGAGGGTAAAGTCAGCCTTGCTGTGGTGAAGGCTTATTACGGCGGACCACTTGTCGGCAATCCACTATCCATACTGCGTGAACACATGCCGCATATTGATACGCGAGTCGCGGCTATTTTTCGTCAGGATCGCCCTATTCGCCCACAGGGCTCGACAATTGTGGAAGCGGGCGACGAAGTGTTCTTTATTGCGGCGAGTCAGCACATTCGCGCGGTAATGAGCGAAATGCAGCGTCTGGAAAAGCCTTACAAGCGCATCATGTTGGTGGGCGGCGGTAACATTGGTTTTGGATTGGCACAACGTCTGGAAAAACAGTACAGCGTGAAGCTGATTGAGCGCAATCAACAGCGTGCAGCGGAATTAGCTGAGCGTTTGCAAGATACCATCGTGTTTTATGGCGATGCCTCTGATCAGGAATTGCTGGCAGAAGAGCACGTGGATCAAGTCGATCTTTTCATTGCCGTCACTAACGACGATGAAGCCAATATCATGTCAGCGATGCTAGCTAAGAAGATGGGCGCAAAAAAAGTCATGGTATTGATCCAACGCCGTGCTTATGTCGATCTGGTACAGGGTAGCGTGATCGACATAGCGATTTCTCCGCAACAAGCCACAATATCCGCCCTACTTAGCCACGTGCGTAAAGCCGATATTGTCGGTGTATCTTCATTACGCCGCGGTATTGCCGAGGCCATTGAAGCGATTGCACACGGTGAAGAAACCACTTCGCGCGTGGTAGGACGTTTAATTGAAGATATCAAACTGCCGCCAGGAACGATTATTGGCGCGGTGGTGCGCGGTGATGATGTCATTATCGCTAACGATAATGTGCGCATCGAACAGGGAGATCATGTGATTATGTTCCTGACAGATAAGAAATTTGTTCCAGACGTTGAGCGCCTGTTCCAGCCGAGTCCTTTTTTCCTCTAAATCATCGCGGGCCATTGCCCGCCGTGATAATTCTGCATAATCCGCTGTGTTAATGGCAATTGCACAAAGGTTTGTTAGACTTTAGCCATTGGCCAAGGCAAGGAGATAACAATGAGTTTATTCAAAGAGTTTCGTGATTTTGCAATGCGCGGGAACGTGGTTGATCTGGCGGTCGGTGTCATTATTGGTGCCGCTTTCGGTAAGATTGTTTCATCACTGGTTGCTAATATCATCATGCCACCGCTGGGTTTGCTGATTGGCGGCGTTGATTTTAAACAATTCAAATGGGTCTTAAAGCCAGCTGAAGGTGATGTACCAGCCGTCGTCATGGAATACGGTAACTTTATTCAGACTATTTTTGATTTCGTCATCGTAGCTTTCGCGATTTTCATGGCGATTAAACTGATGAACAAACTGTATCAGAAGAAAGAAGTAGAAAAAGCCGCACCAAAACCTACCAATGAAGAAGTGTTGCTCACTGAAATTCGTGATCTGCTAAAACAGCAGAACAGCGATAAATTGTGATAAAAAAGCCGCCATGTTCAGGCGGCTTTTTTGTCTGTAATGCAGAAGGCCAGTGATAAACTTTTCTGCTTATCACTGGCCTCCCAGTTTCCACCCTTCGCATGTTTGACTTTACGTCGGTAGCTGCCTTTCCCTTTCTGATTCTGTTCAACGCGCTGACGAAACAGCGGGTCATGCAACAGTGCCTCAAGGGCGTTATCGTTAATCTTTCCTTTACGGTGTTGATAGCGGCTCATAATGTCCTCCGGTTAATAATGGCGAAACTATAGGCTTTTCAGTACGAAATTCAATCCTTGCTACAACAAATTTCCGCATGTGGCTCTTCACCCTTTTCCAGTGCTTCAAGAATTGAGCAACAGGCGCTACTGTGCAGATCACCACAGCAGGTCTCGGCTAATCGCTGCAAGGAACGCTGAATGGTTTGTAGTTCAGCGATCATGCCATTCACTTCATCCAGGCGCTTAGCCACAATGGCCTTGGATTCCTGGCAAGTATGATGTTCAGGATCGATACGGATCGAAAGAAGCCCACGGATCGATTCCAAACTGAAACCGAGTTGCCGCCCATAGCGAATAAAGCGTAGGCGCTGCAGATCTTCATCACCATAAAGACGAAAACCCCCTTGGGTACGAATATCATGATCCATCATCTGCTGTTTTTCATAAAAGCGGATGGTGTCAGGTGTGACGTCGGCGAGTTTAGCCAGTTGACCGATTTTATACATGTTACTTCTCCTGCTGCAGATGTTGGCCAATGGAATTAGCATATTCACCATGCAAAAAGTCAGTGCTCATACCAGCCTGTCGCAACTTCATCTCCAGCAATGCCAGCTTTTTATTTAATTCACTAGCATGCCGTTCGGCCGGGTCTAACTGACGAAGAAGGTCATTAAGTTCGAGTGCTTCGCGTCGCATTTCCAATTCAGGTGGCAAAAATCCGGAATTCTTCAATAAACGATAAGCCGTTCGCAGCTCAGGCGGTATACCGCTGTCATCGTCCAGCTTTAAAGGCGCACCTTCACCAGGCAGATTGCTCAGCTCGCCTTTTTCTTGAGCCGCACGAATGTGCTGTTCTACTAATTGATCTATCAGCCACATGATGAACTCCTGCTATGGGTCACAGCGTTCAGAATAGCGAATGGGGGAGAAATGGGAAGAAATGACAGGCAATAAAAAACCCGCCGAAGCGGGTTTTCTACGTTGCAACAGATTACTCTGCAGCAGCTTCTGCTTGAGCTTCTGGACGATCAACCAGCTCGATGTAAGCCATCGGAGCGTTGTCACCAGCA
>OBJT01000461.1_pt1 | contig 10599 bp, 8 predicted proteins | sample 1519861 | NCBI WGS metagenome assembly OBJT01 (sample SAMN02401118, study PRJEB22541) | soil metagenome, isolate JX
ACTGGGTGGCGTATCGCTGAAAGGGGGGATCGGTAAGATTTCCTATGTGGTGGCGGGGGTATTGATTCTTGGCACTGTTGAGAATGCGATGAATTTATTGAATATCTCGCCGTTCTCACAGTATGTGGTACGCGGTCTGATACTGTTAGCGGCGGTGATTTTTGACCGCTACAAACAGAAAAATAAAGCTGTCTGATTTCGGATGGTGTAGGGGCGGCCATAAGGTCGCCCGTTAGGCTTTAACAGGTGACAGTGAGGGCATTATGTACCACCGTGAACCCCCTTGTGAGCAGCAGAACCCGTTGTTACCCGGCTATCCGTTTAATGCCTGGCTGGTGGCGGGGCTGACACCCATCAACGCCAACGATCAGCTGGATTTCTTTATTGACCGGCCGCACGGCATGAAAGGTTACATTCTTAACTTGACCATCAAAGGCCGTGGTCGCGTGTTTGATGGGGAGTCAGCGTTTGACTGCGAGCCAGGCGATCTGTTGCTGTTCCAGCCGAAAACCCCGCACTATTATGGCCGTTCGCCAGATAGCCCCTGCTGGTTCCATCGCTGGGTCTATTTCCGCCCGCGTGCCTATTGGACCGACTGGTTACAGTGGCAGGATGAGAACGGCGGCGTAGGGCGCTTGCGATTGCCCGAGGCGCAGCGCGCTGAGTTTGACCGTTTGTTTGCCAGCATTGAACAAACGCATAATTCAGGCCGTCGCTTTGCAGAAGAATTGGCGATGAATTTGCTGGAGCGCCTGTTGTTGCGTGCCGTAGAGGAAGATCCGCGTAGTCACCAGCAAATTCGCGATCCGCGCGTCATTGAGGCCTGCCAGTACGTCACCAATCATCTGGCCAGCGAAGTGAAGATTGAGGATGTGGCGCGACATGTTTGTCTCTCACCCTCACGCCTGGCGCACCTGTTCCGCGAACAAATGGGTATCAATCTGCTGCGCTGGCGTGAGGATCAGCGAGTGATTCGCGCCAAGCTGCTGCTGCAAACCACCCAGGAACCGATTGCGACCGTTGGACGCGAAGTAGGCTATGACGATCAGCTCTATTTCTCTCGCGTATTCCGCAAACGTGTCGGCGTTAGCCCGAGCGATTTCCGTCGCCGCAGCCAGGATGCGCACGATGCATTAGTGGCGCAAGAGAGCTGGCAACCTGCAAGGAGTGCTATCTCCTGAATTTCAGGTGATTCCGCCTTGTTCTTAACAGCTGATTCGTCTTAAATCAGTGAGGTAACGAACAAGAGGAATGAGAATGAGCGATAAATTACGTGTCGGCCTGATGGGCTACGGTTTTGCCAGCAAAACCTTCCATGCACCTTTGATCGCCGGTACGCCAGGCGTTGAACTTGCGGCGATCTCCAGCAGCGATGCCACGAAAGTGCATGCTGACTGGCCTTCGGTGCAGGTGGTGGCTGATCCACAGGCTCTGTTGGATGACCCGACACTGCAACTGATTGTAATTCCGACCCCGAACGATACCCATTTCCCATTGGCAAAAGCGGCCCTCAACGCGGGCAAGCATGTGGTGGTTGATAAGCCCTTTACCGTGACGTTGTCACAGGCGCGTGAGCTGGATGCGCTGGCAAAGGCTAAGGGGTTACTGCTTTCCGTGTTCCACAATCGTCGTTGGGACAGCGATTTCCTGACGTTGAAAACCTTGCTGGCTGACGGCACGCTGGGTGATGTGCGTTATCTGGAATCCCACTTCGACCGCTTCCGTCCGGAAGTTCGCCAACGCTGGCGTGAAATGAAAGGGCCTGGCAGTGGTATCTGGTTTGATCTTGGGCCGCACGTGCTGGATCAGGCGTTACAGCTGTTTGGCCCGCCGGTTGCCATCAACGTTGATATGGCCGAGTTGCGTCCGGGCGCGCAAACCACTGACTATTTCCATGCGGTACTCACCTATCCAACGCGTCGTGTCGTGCTGCATGCCAGTATGCTGGTAGCGGCGGAATCTGCCCGTTTCGTGGTGCACGGCACTCGAGGCAGCTACGTGAAATACGGTCTTGATCCGCAGGAAGACCGCCTGAAAGCGGGCGAGCGTCCACCGCGTGAGGAATGGGGTTATGACATGCGCAACGGTACGCTGACGCTTGCCGAAGGTGACGTGATGGTGGAGAAAGAGCTGCTGACGCTGCCAGGTAATTATCCGGCGTATTATGCGGCGATTCGCGATGCGATTGCCGGTACGGGTGCAAACCCAGTGCATGCCGAAGAAGCGATTCAGGTGATGGAATTGATTGAGCTGGGGCTGCAGTCTGCTGAGAAGCGCCAGACAATGTCACTGAAGTAACAGGATTCACGGTCGCTTTGTAGGGAATCAAGTGCGTGCATTCATTGTCACGCTCACCCTTAATCTTAAGGTGCGCACGTATGCGCACCTTATTTTTATAAAAAACGGTTATCCCGCAACGCGCTGACGCAACAGGGCTTTTTCAGCCTCACTCAGGAAGGCGATGGTCACGCCATTTTCCTGAGCCTGACGCATCTCTTCTGCCGTCAATCCTGCCTGTGGCGCAGCAACCTCATACTCATGCGCCAGTTCCACGCCCTGAACGGCAGGGTCGTCGGTGTTGATGGTGGCGAGAATCCCATGCTGCAAGAAGGCTTTCAGCGGATGACTGGCGAGTGAAGCCACGGTGCTGGTCTGGATGTTTGACGTCATGCAGGACTCAATGCCAATACGCTGCTCGGCGAGGAAGTCCATGAGTGCGCGGTCTTCAATCGCTTTTACGCCATGTCCGATACGTTCAGCCCCCAGTTCACGAATCGCCTGCCAGATACTTTCTGGACCCGCCGCTTCACCTGCGTGAACCGTAATGCGGAAACCGGCGTCGCGAGCGCGATTGAAATGGCTGAGGAACTCACTGCCTGGGAAGCCCAGTTCATCACCGGCTAAGTCTACCGCAGTAATGCCATCGCGATGGGCTAACAAGCCCTCCAGCTCACGCAAACATGCCTCGTCACCGAAGGTGCGGCTCATAATACCGATCAGATTCACATCGACGCCGTACTGTTTTACACCAGCGCGCACGCCGTCAATCACGGCCTCTACCACACCGGCAACCGGCAACTGATGGGTCATCGCCATATAACCCGGCGAGAAGCGCAATTCAGCGTAGTGAATGCCAGCACGTGCAGCGTCTTCCACGTTTTCTAGCGCGATACGGCGGCAGGCATCGAGATCGCCAAGGACTTTCACGCCCCAATCCAGCTTCTGCAGGAAGCTTACCAGGTCTGGCTCGTTGGCGGTGACTTGCACATGCGGGCGCAGATCGTCGAGCGAGTTGGCAGGCAAGGCGAGATTAAACTGGCGACCTAAATCAAGGATGGTTTGTGCGCGGATGTTGCCATCAAGGTGGCGGTGGATGTCAGTCAGGGGGAGTTTCAGGTCAATCATGTCGCACTCGCAAAAGTTTCATAAAGTGCAGAGCATTATAAAAACAACTTGCGCAACAGTGCCAGTGATTTGCGCAAAGCGCGCAATGGATGCTGAATTAATCAGCATCCATCAAAACTTAACAGGCTTTTAGGGCGGCAATCAGTCGGTCCAGCCCATCGTCGAGCTTAATCCGCGGACAACCGGCATTCAGACGCAAATAACCTCTGCTGGCTTCGCCGTAGGTCGATCCCGGCATGATCGCCACCTTGTGATGATGGATCAACTGGTGTTGCAGAGCCTGTTCATCAATGCCGAGCGGGTTGAGATCCATCCACGCCAAATAGGTGGCGGCGGGTGGCGCCCAGCCAAGTGCCGGAAACGCATCATTTAAGCGTTGGGCGATATGCTGCATATTCTCCTTCAGATACGCCCGCAAGGCATCAAGCCAGGGTGCGCCATCACGGTAGGCGGCGATGGTCGCAGCCACCGCCATGACCGCAGGCGACGATAGGCCATCCTGCTGCTTCAGCGCGTGGAACCATGCCTGACGATCGGTCTCATCGGGAATGATTCCCCAGGCACCGGTCAGCGCTGGGATATTGAAACTTTTTGAGGCGGAGCTGAACAGGGCCCAAGGGGATTGCGCCACCTCACTCCACGGCGTATGCCGTTCCGCGCTCAACACCATATCCATATGGATCTCATCGCTGATCACTTTCACACCGTGACGTTCACACAGCGCTGCCATCTGCTGCAACTCCTGCCGCTGCCACACTTTGCCAGTAGGATTGTGTGGGCTGCACAGCAACATCACTTTGCACTGTGGCCGCGCCAGCAAAGCCGCTAGCTGATCCCAATCGCAGTGCCATTGGTTTCCCTGACGCTGTAACGGCAGTTCCAGTACGCGGCGTTGATTACCGCGTATCGTGTTGTAGAACGCATCGTAGGCCGGGGTATGAATCAATACCTCGTTCCCGGGCTGCGTCCAGTGGCGCAGCATCTGCGCCACCATGTAAATCACTGACGGGCCGTAGACCAGTGATGACGAATCAACTTCTGTGGCAAAGCGGCTACGCATCCAGTGCTGGATCGCTGAGAGAAAATCATCGTGCTGCCAGCGGCTGTAGCCGAATACGCCGTGCTCCACACGCTGTTGCAGCGCATCAATAATGCAGGGCGCAGTGGCGAAATCCATATCCGAAATCGTGAAGGGCAGCAGGTCAGCGACCCCAAAACGATCGGCAACAAAGTCCCACTGCGTACACCAGCTTCCGTGGCGATCCACCACAGCATCAAAATCAAAGGGCTTCATCATGATGCCGTTGCGCTCATCAGATGTGCCATCTCATCCTTGACCGACTGCACTTGCGGACCGATCACCACTTGCAGACTGGTTTTATTTAGATGCACCACGCCGATGGCACCATTGGCTTTGAGCGCGGCATCATCCACTTTACTCATGTCAGCAATGGACAGACGCAGGCGCGTCAGACAGTTATCCAGTGACGTGATGTTGTCGATACCTCCTAATGCCGCGAGGATCGCCGGGGTGTTATAACCTGATTTACCCACACCAGCGCGGCTCACCTGCTGTTCAACGCTGCTGGTTTCGGCTTCGCGACCCGGTGTTTTGATATTGAAGCGGGTGATGGCGAAGCGGAAGATCGTGTAGTAACCCACGAACCACACCGCAGCAATCACCGGCACCCAATACCATTTGGTGGAGAGGCCGTGCAGCACGCCAAACACGAAGAAGTCAATGACGTTGCCGTCGGTATTGCCGATGGTCACGCCGAGAATCGCCATCACGGTGAAACCTAAACCGGTCAGCAGGGCGTGGATCAGATACAGCACCGGTGCCACGAACAGGAACAGGAATTCAATCGGTTCAGTGGTGCCGCCGACCACACAAGCCACCACACCAGAAATCAGCAGGCCTTTAATTTTGTGGCGATTCTCAGGGCGCGCACAGTGATAAATCGCTAAGGCTGCGCCTGGCAGGCCACCGAGGAAGGCAGGCATTTTGCCTTGCGACAGGAAGCGGGTGGCGCTTTCGGCAAAGCCATGGGTGTCAGGACAGGCCAATTGCGCCTGGAAGATGGTTAATGCACCGCTGACGCTCTTGCCGCAGACATCCATGGTTCCACCCGCATCGGTAAAGCGAATGATGGCGACCAGAATGTGTTGCAGACCAAACGGCAGCAGCAGACGCTCGCCGGTGCCAAAGATCATCGGGCCAAATTCACCGGCGCTGTTGATCATCCAACCTAGACCAGTGATCGCACGGGCAAAGAACGGCCAAATCAGCGGCACCACTAAGCCAAGTAAGCCCATGACGACGGTGGTGACAATCGGCACAAAACGCGTTCCGCCGAAGAAGGCGAGTGCATCCGGTAGACGGATATTATGGAACCGCTCATGCAGCCAAAACACCACCACACCGACGATGACCGCGCCAAGAATGCCGGTATCGATGGACTGTATACCGAGGATATTCTGTACGTTATTGGCTTTCAGCACCGCCGCATCGGTGGTGGGCAGAATGCCATTGATATTGAGCCAGAAGTTGACGCTCAGGTTAAGCACCGCGTAGCCGACAAACCCGGCAAACGCCGCGACGCCTTTATTTTCACGCGCCATACCCAATGGGATGGCAATCGCGAACATCACGGGCAGGTAGCTGAAGGCAAATGAACCGAGCTTCGCCATCCAGATAAACAGGTATTGCAGCAGCGGCTGGTCCAGCATCGGGATCAGGGTCAGCACATCGTGGCTGCTGAGTGAACTGCCTATGCCAAGTAAGATGCCGCAAAACGACAGCAGGGCAACGGGCAACATAAAGGTTTTACCCAAACTCTGGAAAAATTCCCAAAGTGACATTTTGGGGCGGCTGGCGGACATAGTCTCTCCTGGCTAAAAAATAACAAGCGATCAAAGTGGTAAAGAATGATAAAACGTTTTACCAAGCAATTTTGTGGCTATAATCACAAAGCGTGACTAATCCCAGGCTTTATTTTTGCGTTAATCAGTGTAACGTTTTACCTCTTTGTTTCTTCATCATTTGTTGGAAACGGAACGCGATGTCCCAGCAAAAAATCACTATTCACGATGTTGCACAGGCTGCCGGGGTTTCAGTCTCTACCGTTTCTCTGGTGCTGTCCGGGAAAGGGCGTATTTCTTCCGCGACGGCTGAGCGCGTCAATCTGGCGATTGAACAACTCGGCTATGTACGCAACCGCTCGGCTTCGATACTGCGCGGCGGCGAGAGCGGGGTGATTGGCCTTATCGTGCGCGATCTGAGTCAGCCCTTTTATGCCGCGATGACCGCCGGATTAAGTGAAGTTCTGGAACAGCAGGGCAAAGTGTTGGTGCTGACGCAGAGTGGTCAGCATGGACAGAACCTTCAACGCTGTTTTGACTCACTCGCCGCGCAGGGTGCGGATGGTATCGTACTCGGCGGTGCGGTGGCACAGGCAGAGACGCTAGTCGCACAAGCGCAAGAACAGCAAATCGCGTTAATTTGCGCTGCCCGTGCCAGCAGTCTGGACAGCGTCGACTCGCTACGGCCGGATAACAGCCAGGCGGCACGCATCGCCACGGAATACCTGATTCGTCAGGGACACCAACGTATTGCGTGGATCGGGGGGTTGGGCTCTTCGCTGACGCGTGCTGAAAGGATTGGCGGCTATTGTGCGACCTTGCTGCAATACGGCTTACCGTTCCGGGCGGATTGGATCATTGAATGTGACGACCGCCAGCAAAATATCTCGGCGTTGACGCAAGACTTGCTGCACCATCATCCCCGTATCACGGCGATTATTGCTCACAATGCCAGTACCACACTCGGTTGCTATTTTGGCGCGCTGCACAGTGGGCGTTCTTTGGGTGAGGATGCGGTAGACAGTTACTTCACACAGAAGATGGCTTTGGTTGGCTTTAATGACGATCCGCAGCGCGAGTCCTATGATTCTTCATTAACCTTTGTCAGCAGTGAAGCGCGTGATGTAGGAAGGCGTGCAGCAGAGCGCATGTTACAGCGGCTGTCGCAGCCGGAAGCCGAAGTGCAAACGTTGATCGTACCGCCGCGTTTGGTGCGGGGGGGAGAGTAGAAGAAGCGTGATGGGAAAGGGCGCATTCAGGTGCAGCCATAAAGCAGCGCCGGTTCGGCGCTGCATCCTATGATTACTCCGGCATCCCTTCGCTGGTCTGTGCACCCAGCATGTAGCGTGACAGGAACTGCTCCAGCGACATTTTATCGCCGTTCATGGTGACCTGGCCGTTGCCGTACTGCAGGCTGGTAGTGATGTTGTCATCCTGCTGCTGCGTGAGACGGAACATTTGTCCCATCGCTGCCAAGCCTTTGACCTGTTGATCCGCCAGCTTCTGCGCATCGTCGCTCTGATAGCCTTCAGCAAGGCCCACGTGGCGCATCACTTCGGTGGCCATCGGCATATTGATGTTCAGCTTACCATCCAGCGTTTTCAGCACACGGTCAACGGCGGCACCCAGATTCTGCGCTTCACCGGTCACCGTGGCGGGATCGTTGAAACCGATATTCAGGTTAAAGGTGCTTTCGCCTTTATCGTTTTTCCAGCTCAACGGGGCAATGCTCACGGTAGGGGCACCTTTGAGCAGGGTCGGCAGATTGTTTTTCAGGATAGTTTGCACGCTAGCCTGATAACGGACGGGATCCTCAACCACGCCAGGCTGGTTTAGCAAATCCTGCATCTGTGCGTTGTAAGTGTCAGAGAAGGTTTTGACCGCCTGAGCGTCAAACTGGGCAAATTTCATGGCCAGTTTAGCTTCGCCAAACGGCTGTTTTTGCAAGCTGATATTATCGACAGTCATGTCCAGATTGCCGCCAATTTTGCCGTCTTTGTTGTCAAAAGATGACTTGGTATTCAGCTTCTCAAGCAACAAACCTTCCTGGCCATTCACGCTGGCGTTGAGCTTATCCAGGCTAATGGATTGATCGCCGACGCGCACGCCTTCAGGGCTGAGGTGTGTATCACCCTTTAGTTTCAAGCCATTCAAGGTGAACAATACTGGTTGCTCGACCTGATTTTTGCTGGTGACGGCAATACTGGAGAAATCGCCATTCAGGCTGACTTGGTCGCCTTTACTGTCGGCACTGATCTCCAACGTGCCGCCGTTAGTGGCCAGGCGATCGCCCGTCTGCGCGTTGTTATAGTCAACTGCGATGAGATTCAATGCGGTATCGGTCGCGCCACTGTAACCCACGCGAGTGTCGGCAGTGATCAGGGACTTACCGTCTGTCAGCTCAAACAGTTTCTTCACCGCATCGGTGTTTTCCAGTTCGGTATGCACGGACGCCATGCTTGGGATCAGGCTGCCACGCTTCAACTGGGCAAACGGGAAGGGGCCGTGATCGATAGTTTCGTTCAGCACGATGCTTTGACCCGGCTTCAGCAGCGGATTGTCTTCGGTTTGCGAACTGGCCTGAATCACCAGTTTGGTTTTGCTGCTGAAGATGCCGCGCTGGTAATCCTGATAGCTGAGCGTCAGGCGGCTGTTAGGTGCATAGGCGTTCAGCTGCGTATTGGCATTTTGCAACATCTGGTCCATATGGCTTTCCAACTGCTTGCCGGTAAACCAGGAAGCGCCTGTCCAAATTACGCCGATCGCTACAATTACACCTACGGCTACCTTGGTCTTTTTCATCGCTGAGTCGTCCTTATCCTTGGGTCCGCACGCCGCTATTTAGAGGCGGCGAGTGAAGAAAAACGCCCGCAGGCGTTTTAAATTAATAGTTTGAAAGAATAGCAGTTAATGCTGGCATCGTCAGCCGGATCAGTTGATCGCATTAAAGACGCGCGCCAGACGACCGGTGCCCGCAGCATTGACCGGCGATTCGTTCGCGGCAACGAAGCAGGATTCACCCGGCTTCAGCACCAGCTGCTCACCCGCTTTCTCAATCACCGCCTGTCCTTCAATACAGAACAGTATGGCTGCACTCTGCTGTGCCAGTGGTTGTGGTGTGGCGGACAGGGCATGAATTGAGAAGGCGAAATCCTCAACCGGGATCGGGAAATTGAGAGTTGTGCCGTCCTGTTGTGGCTGAGTCAGGAGCGACGCAGCTGGCTTAGGCTGGAACTTGAGGTTAGCCATCAGCTCTGGGATATCGATAAATTTCGGGGTCAGGCCCGCGCGCAACACGTTGTCAGAATTGGCCATCACTTCTAGCGCCACGCCTTTAAGATAAGCATGTGGTGTTTCAGCAAACAGGAACATGGCTTCGCCAGGTTGCAAAGTGATGACATTCAACAGCAGGGGAGAGAACAGCCCATTATCATCGGGATAGTCGCGGGCGATGTGCTTAATGGTCTGCCAGGGTTCACCCTCACGGGAATTCAACGCCGATTTCAGTACACCTAATGCCCGTAATTTCAGGTCATCTCGTAATGACAGCAGAGTGGTAAACAACTTAGCAAGGTTGTCTTCAGTGGCATTTTCCAGGAAATGCGCAATCTGCGGGTGCGCTCCGGCAACGGGTTCAAGCAGCGAAACCAGCTCATGCATCTCACGAAAGCCATTCATTGCCTGGAAGGGTGTCAGGGCATAGACCAATTCGGGTTTATGGTTGGCGTCTTTATAATTGCGCTCTGCGGCGCTCAGGGAGATGCCTGCGGCATTTTCACGCGCAAAACCTTCTTCTGCGGCGGCCTTGCTGGGGTGTACCTGAATCGACAGGGCTTGGTCAGCACACAATACTTTGAACAAGAACGGCAATTCGCCAAAGCGATCGGCGACGGCTTTCCCAAGTACCGCCGTTTGATCATCGTTGATGACATCACGCAGTGAGCGGGTTTGCCCGTTGATCTCTAACGTAGAAGGGCTTTTGGGATGGGCGCCCATCCATAGCTCCGCCATCGGCAGATTCTGAGGGTTAGCAATACCATACAGTTCGGTCAGTGCAGTTTTGCTACCCCAAGCGTAATTTTGCAGCGAATTGTTCAATTTTTGCATCGTTTACCCTTAATAACCGTAAGTAAATAGACTTATTAAAGCAGAAAGTGCCATAGAAAATACATCAACAAGTGCAATAAGCGCGATGGGCTCGCATAATGTTAATTTCTTGTATGTGACAATCTTGCTCGCTCAACGGCGTCGCGGGAAGACGACCTGGGCGGAAACCTCAAAAATCTGAGCTAAGGAGACGTAGTCATGGCAGCGAATCGCATTGAAAAAGAT
>OBJT01000462.1_pt1 | contig 10576 bp, 12 predicted proteins | sample 1519861 | NCBI WGS metagenome assembly OBJT01 (sample SAMN02401118, study PRJEB22541) | soil metagenome, isolate JX
AAGCCGTGGTGTAAGACCGCCTTTGTCCGGACAAACTTTCAATTATAAAAATTCTAAAAAACATTGAATTTTTAAGGCAAAACATGTTATTCTTGCGGTTCGTTAAATTGAACTGCGGAGAAGACATTATGATTCCTATGGTTGTTGAGCAAAGCGGACGGGGCGAGCGCGCTTTTGATATTTATTCGCGTTTGCTGCGCGAACGCATTATTTTTCTCAACGGTCCCGTTGAAGACCACATGGCCAACGTGATTGTAGCTCAGCTTCTGTTATTGGACGCTGAAGCCCCCGGAAAAGACATTCATTTGTACATCAATTCTCCGGGGGGCGTGGTCACCGCCGGTTTGGCCATTTACGACACAATGCAGTTCATCAAGTCAGACGTGCGCACCATTTGTATGGGCCAAGCCGCCAGCATGGGCGCGCTGTTGTTGTGCGCGGGCGCCGCGGGCAAACGCGCTGTGTTGCCCAACGCTCGGGTTATGATTCACCAGCCTTTGGGTGGCTATCAGGGTCAGGCTACGGATATCGATATTCACGCCCGGGAGATCTTGAGTATTCGCGCCCGTCTGAATGAAATTATGGCTCACCACACCGGTCAATCTTTGGAAGCAATTGCGCGCGACACTGAACGCGACAACTTTAAAACCGCCGAACAGGCGGTGGCGTATGGCTTGGTGGACATGGTAATTGGCAAGGTCCCCTAATAGAAAAAAAGAGAAAATAAAAAACGGGCTTTTAGCCCGTTTTTTTACGCCTGGATTTTGAGGGCCGGAACCAAAAACTGATTTAATGGGGATGTTGCGCGGTTTCCATGCTTCCGTCGCTTGCGGAAGTGTCGTGTGCCATCAATCCTTCGGTGGGGCAGGTGGGCCAATCAAACATGGACAGAGACACCAATTGGTAACCGTTGTCCCGTAAGGAGATAATAAGATTTTCCAGTTGCCCCGCCGAAACCTGAGCGTGGTCGTGCATAAGAATAATTTGCTTGGGGTGGCGGTTCAGTCCCACATTCACCCGCTGACGCCAGGTTTCGGCGGTTTCTTTGGTCCAATCCAAGGTGTCAATGGTCCACCCCACATGATGGAGGTTCAACCGCTTCACTTCCTCAATAGGTGTTTTGGGAACGTTTCCATAGGGAGCGCGCCAATACAATACAGGGGTGGACGGAGAAACATCATGAATGGCTTGCCACCCTTTTAGGATTTGCTGGTTGCGTTGCTCCGGAGTGAGTTTGAATAAGTCTTGATGACTGTATGTGTGCACACCAATTTCGTGCCCATCGGCCACAACCGCTTTAAACGTGTCGGGGAACATTCGCACCCGTTGACCGAGCACAAAAAAGGTGGCGGGAACATTGTAAGAGCGCAGCGTGGACAATAAACCGTCGGTTCGCCCAGGATAGGGGCCATCATCAAAAGTTAAAGCCACCCGGGGTCCGTCGGGAACACATTGGGGGGCTAGAGAATTGGTTTGACCAAAAACAGGAAAGATTGCCGAACACACACACCCCACCACCGCCCAACGAAAGAGTTTACGCACAACAGGTCCTAAGTAAGAAGAGGAGAATATCGTAACGTGTTTGCTTAGCAAAGTCCAGCAGTTTTTGCAAGAGAAACGTTCTTTTGAAGAGCCTGGTCCCACACACCGGCCACACAGGGGCTGTCTTCCAAAACCTCCATCCATTTTCCTTGAACAGACGACGGCACCTCTTGTAAGAGATCGGCCAACAGGTCTGATCCCCCTAAGGCCGCCCACCACACCACAAAATTTTGTGTGGCAGGATCCGACGGCACTTTTTGCAACAACGGCAATACTTCTTTTTGCGCGCAGTTGCGCAGATTAAACCCTCCAAAGCGCCGTTCCGCGGTATTCAGGTGCGAAAACACATGCGCGTACTGCTCCATTGTGGCGTTGGCTTGCGCTGCTTGAACAACGTCAAACACCTCATCCAATTGGGTTTGGTATAAATCACTGCCCCAACGATGATTGTGCACAGAGACCACCGCAAAAGATGGGTCGGCGTCGTATAAGACATCCAACGATTGGCCGTCGCTCACCAACCGACAAAAGCGATCCCCATCGTTAATGGTTTTGTCCATAACAAATCGATAGGAGGCGTAATTGGAGACAGGGCGAGCCCATCGGAAAGGGGCGCTTTGAAACAAAGCGTTGGATTTTTGCACCGCTTGAGGAGATTTGGGTTGATACACCATAACGCCGTCGCAGTCGCCATGATCCACCGAACTGGGCTTTGTCATCGACCCAAACAACAGAAGATCGGAAATCTTTAAAGGGAATAAATGCTCCGGGGCGTTGTTCAACCACAAACGCCGGGCGTTGGCCCGAGCCAACTCATCCCACGCGGTGGAAGGTTTTTTTCGCGCCGACAAACTGGCCTGAATAAACGACACGCCATTAAGAGAAAAAGTTGTTCCGCCATTGGGATGGGACGCCCACATCTGATTTTTCCGCCCCCAAGCTACCAGATCCTTGGCGGCCACTTTGATTGTGTCTGTGGGCAACCCCCCAATAGGTTTTTGGGCCGCCACTTCCACAAGAGCTCGGGAAATGTTCAGTGTGCCCATCCGCACAATTGGCCACACTTGATTTAACCAGGTGTGGGTTTGCTCAAGGGTTAAAGAGGGGGGAAGAGGGATTGAATGGATATCCATTGCAATATATTAGCAGATTATACGGTATTTTCCAGAGAAGGAAGGGTGTAGTGGGTAAACAATATGTTCCACCCTTCTTCCGTCCCTTCCTCCCAAGCTCGTAAAATCTCTTCTCGAGGAACCGCCACTCCTTCAATATTGAGTTCAACATACCGCGCTTCAGAAGAGTTGTACACCCAATCCTGCGCTGCGCGAATAAAATTTTCTAAACGGACTTCGCCATAATTGAAGCTAAATGTATGGCTTCGGAAACTCTCAACATCGGTGTATAAATCCACATAAACAAACAATTTGATCATAAAACGCTCGTCTTGGCGAAAAAAAAGATCCTGCTATAATTGGGTTATCTTTATCAGGTCTGGGTCTTCATGACAAATTCAACATTCCCTTACGGTTCATTATTGACAACAGACCAAGTGTCCACAGCGTTGGAAAGCGATCTTGTGGCTCAACGGGTAATGCAAAAAAATGTTTTTCCCAGCAGGGGGGAGTTGGTGGGGGTGCGTTTAAATCTGAATGTGCTGAAGTCCACCGGCTGCGCGGTGCAAACATTACACAAAGCTACCAACAACAAAGGGTATAAGAAAAACAAAGGATTTTATAACGGCGAGGCGTGTGGGTACGCTCAGGCGGTGGTAATCAAAAACGCCTATTTTAATGTCAGCCAAACCGCGCGGGAAGCGATTGCTTGCGGGCAGCAACACAAATCCCCTATGGCTTCGGTCGACGGAGAGTTTGTCGATACTACAGTTCCCGACAATTTTGAGGGGGTGGAAATTCGCTTCAATCCCAAAGAACAACACTTGTTTGTGGACGCCGACAACCGCGCTGTTCATTTTGCCGAAGAGGTGGTGGTGTTTGCCCATCGCGTGTATGCGCGCGGAAAAGTGATGTACCACACCGAACACACCGCTCCGCCTCGTGCGGGCGAAGCGCCCTCCCAAACCCAAATCGCTCCACCCGCTTCTTCTCAACGGCTTAAAATGTAAGGCTCATTGTGACCAACGATATTTCAGCGTTGCAAAAACAATTCTTAAGCGAATACGCCACGCCTTCTTTAACCGTGTTTTTAAAATACTACCAACATTTTCAACGCTTTGGAATGACGGCCACGGATTTTTTGTACCCGCATGGACTGTGGGAACAGTGGGCCCATAACGCCACGGTGTTTAATATATGTTGCGACACCTTTGTTCGCAAATCCCCCAGCCGTCAGGTGTTGGTTCACTCTTTAACCGTTGAACAAAAAATCAGAATTTTCACGACTCTTGTGGACATGTGTGATCAGTTGGTGGGTTTCCAACCAAACCCCACCACCTCGGAGTGCACAGGAATTTTGGAGGGTCTTGCTCCCCTCATTGAATCATTGCCGTCTGTTCAGCAAAAAAATTGTTTGCAACGGATACAGCAGCGCCATATTCTCGGCCCAGAATTGCAAAAAGTGTCCCTCTACAATGAAAAACAACATCTCCCAACGCGACTGAAGCGACTATAATTTGGTTGACTGGTCCGAAGAATCCAATGAATTCCCATCATGGGGTTTTGCAGAGGAAGGCGAAGCGGCGTCTTGCTTTCGTTTGGCTTTTCGTTTGACCGGTTTTTTCTTCAAATATTGTTTTCCAAACGCGTACAAATGTTGGGCAATAAACCCTTCGGGAACACGTGCGCCCCCCAAAATTCCATATTTTTCAGGATAGTTTTGTTCCGGCAGACGATATGTCCCCATCAACCGATCAATCAGGGGGGTGTGAATGGCGTAATTGCAATCCCAATGGTCTTTGTGTTTGGCGTGATGCCAATGGTGGTAACGCGGCCCCACAATCCACTTTTCCCAAGGCCCCGCCGGCCACCGCACATTGGCGTGCGCCAAAACCGCTTGAACACCCACAATCGTAATATACACATTCAAAGCTGTTTGGGAAAACCCCAACACCACTAGTGGAGCCAACACCATCATACGAGTGATCAAAATTTCACCAATATGCAAACGCGATCCCGCCAGCCAGTCCATATGTTCCACGCTGTGGTGAATCTGGTGAATGCGCCACAGCCACGGAACTCGATGATACGCCCGATGAATCAGCGATTGAGAAAGGTCCGCTATAAAAACAGCCGCAATCACCTGAACAAAAACCGGCCAGGACCGGATAAATTCTTTGAGCGGGTCGTACCCAATCCATCCATCAATAGCCGCCGCCCCCGATGTACTGGCCAACAAAATAAATTGAACCGCGGCGTGAGCGAAGAAGAAATACGTCAGATCCAATTTCCACTGGGGTCTCAACACCTTCTGTTGGCTGTTGCCCGAAAATCGTTCCAGGGGGACCAAAATCAATGCACTGAAAAACAGCGCCAACAAAAACCAATCCAGCCCCAAAGAGAAGGACGACCCATTGCGGGGCGCCAAAGGCACACTGGTTCCCCCCATCACCAAAGCCAAGGTTAACCCCAACAACCCCAAAGCGCTCAAGCGTTTGTAATGCCCCACAATCAAACAGGGAATGAGCAAAATGGCTGTTGTCGTCATTCCAACAGCCAGAAGAATGCGCGCAAATTCTTCCGTGTAAGTGGCGCGAACACTGGGACTGGTCAACAAATCAGGGTAATGGAAACACGCCACTCCTACCGCACTCATCACCCCCAAAAACGCACCTATATAGGCAAAATAGGTGGACCACAAAGGTTTGGATGGCGCATTGGTCATGATTTGTCTCCAAAGAATTCACAATCCTATCCCGCCGCTGGACTTTTTTCAAGACCTGATATAATTACATAACCCACGCGCCTAAATTTTTTTATGAATACAATCGATTTCTCTCAAATTCAACTTGCCGCCTTGCGCTCCTCTTGCTTTACGGCCAACAAACTGCAAAAAACCTTTCCCTCGTCGTTCACATTTTCGTTTTTTGAGTTTTCCTCTTTGGTGGAAGGTGTCCCTTGCGTGGAGGCGAAAGAATTCTTCGCAAAGATGGAAAATCGCACCGCGCAATTTTTTATGGAATGGTTTTCTGCGGACAACGCCTTGGATTTTGCGGTGCGCCGCCGAGTGGCCTTACAGGCGGTTAAAGATGTGATTGACGCCAATTTGTGGGATGAAGTTGCGGCCTTTCCCGCAGTGGCGCGGGTGTCAGAACCGGTTGCCAAACTGTTAGAGTCCTATGAAAAAGAAATTAAGAAAAACGATAAGGCAAGCGTACTTTTTCCGGTGCCTTTGTCAGAAAATTTTTACAAAAAATACCGTAATATTAAACAGGCAATGTCCCAAGGGGGAGTGGTGGGATGTGGGGAAGATGTTTTGCTGAACAGTGTCCATCAAATTGTTGCCGAAAAACTCACCGCCCGCATAAACCAAATTTTACCCAGTATAGGGGTCACCAATTTATTTAAACCTTCTGCGCCGTGGGCCACCGCTCAAAAAATGGAAAAACGAATTGCAAATCATCGGGCAAAAAATGAACCGGTTACAATTGTCCACCCCCCAGTGCGTGAACCCATTGTTTCAAAAGCGTAAATGTTTGGCTTTTTAAGCAGCTGTGTTGCAAATATGACAGGGAACGAGACATTGATATCGAAGACTCCAGAGAATACGAAATGGGGTCTTTCGGTTTTTTTCAACAGGTGGTATAGTGGAACCAGATCAAAACTGTGGAAAAATAATGAAAAACATGAACCAATCGGATATTCAGCTTGCGGCGTTACGCTCAGCCCGTTTTTTGTCTACAAAGATGAAAGATGCATTGAAGAAAGATGCATTCTCTGCCTCCGCTAATTTTATTCTTTTTGATTTTTATGATGTCCTCCCAAATGTCCCTGTCCCATATGCGGATAAAAACGATTTTTTTAAAGACGTTGAATTTGTTGCCACAAAGTTTTTTCTGGAATGGTTCAGCGCTGACAATGAAGTTGAAATCTCTGTTCGGCGTCGCATCGCCTTACAAGCTGTAACAGATACAATTAAAGAAGACTTTTGGAAGAAATTTGTATTGTCTTCTGATCTTCCGCGCGACCTTTCATCTGTAATCCAAGTATTAGACCAGTATGATGAAAAATACGAAGAAAAAAGAAAAACTCAAGATATATTGGCGGCAGGTCCTTCAATGATGGCGTTCTACCAAGAACATCAGTTTTTAAAAACAGCAAAACAACAGGGTGGTGTTGTATCTTGTGATAAAAATACACTTGTACAAGCGGTTCAACAGCAATTTGTTGGGGACTTAACAGAGCGTTTCAATCAAATTTTGAACAGTTTGAACGTAACCACGCCCTTTTTGCATTCGACTTCCGGGTTGTCCAACAAAAGCCTGGAACAACGGCTGGCTGAGAAACGTGGAAAAGATCTTCCCACTACTGCAATCCCTCCTGTACAGCCATCCAATTGAATTTGTGTTTTGGAACAACTGTGTTAAAAGGAAACGCACCACATAAGGAGTGTCACCGATGGCCATTTTCATTGTTCCCACCCAGGGGGTTAAACCCAAAAGCGCTTTTGCGTCTTCCTTCCCCCCGGCGCAATTTGAAAAAATATGGAGTTATGCGCATTCTCTGATGGCGGAAGGCGAACACATCGAACATATGTTTATGCAAAACCGGTGGTGCCTGAAGATATTTCCGGGTGTGTTGGTGTTAACCAATCGGCGCGCTATTTTTATTAAACGCGGTGTGTTGAGCACCACCTTTGACGATTTTTACTGGCGTATGTTTAAGGATGTGCAAAAAGAAGAGCGCTGGAGTGGTTCGGTGTTGCGTTTTACCACGGTGAACAACCGCATGTATCAAATGCTTAATATCCCGCAAGACGCGGCGCGGGGAGCTTACGCGTTTGCGCAGGCCATTGAAGAGTTGGCTTTCGAATTTCGCCGTTATCAACGTTTGGAAGAAGAGCGGGCTTCAGCCCGCGGAGTGGCCTTACCCGCCGACAGCGTGTTTCAGCCGACTACCCGTTCTCCCTACGCCCCACAAAATACAGCGTTTCCCTCTTCTCAGCCAGAAACGCAACCCAACGCATCCTCTTCATCTGGAACCTCAGTGCCCCCTTCCGATGGCTTGGCTCAAGCTATTGCGGACTTGAAAGCGTTGCGCAGCCAAGGCGTGATCGATGAACAAGAATACCAAAACCGCTTGCGCATTCTCATTGAACAAACCTAATCGGTCTAATCGGTACTTCACACAAGCGCTCCTGTAAGGGGAGCAAATCGGCTGGTCTCAAGACAAAAGCGCTGGTAAACTGTTAAAAAATTTCTGTGTTTAATATGACCCAATTGCAGCCCGACAACCACGATGATCTCGCACAATGGCACGCGCTGTCCTCGGACAACCGTGTTTCCATTATGAGCCAGTGGATAAAAAACCAGACTGATCCCCGGCAGTTGGCGGTTTGGTTGCGCGCCACACCCCTTGAAGACAAAGGGGTTCTCCAAAGAGTTGTTCAGCAGGTTATTAACGAACTTCAGTATTCTTCGCCTCGTTTGCGCAAAACCCATTTGATTAACATTGACTACCTTATTGCGTTGGAGCGCGCGGGGTTTTCGGCGTTGGAAACACTCAATTGCAATCAAATAAAGGATCTGGTCAACCACTATCTTGCCGGAAAACGTTTAAAAATTATAGAAATATGCCGAATTTCTGATTACAAAATGCACTACAAAATTCTCAACCGGTTGGCGCAAGAGTCAATGCAATCCCCCCGATGGCATACTTTATGGAAAATGCTCAATTGGGAGCAAATAATCAAACATCATGGGCAAGATGTTATCCGTTGTTTGTCCCAATTGGGCCGCAACCACTACCCCGAACAGTGGGATGTATTTAAACAAACAGTCGCGCGCCTTCCCGAAGGAAAAAAATTGGCGCAAAGGGTAATCAATTTTCCCCAAAAACAAGACTGGGATGAAAAAATTTATCTGTGCGCCGCGGGGCTGGAAATTTGGGGAAAAGAGTGTATTATGCCCTCGCGCCAAACGGTGTTAAGTCAAATGTTCGCACAGGCTTTTAAAAACACATCTCCCGGCTATATCTACGCACCTCCTTCCGACCTGGTGGAATATGTCGGCGCGTTCTTGCAACGCTCCTGTTTGCAAGAAACAGTGACTTCGATTGCCTCTTCAGTGGACCCCACTCCCAAAACACGAAAAATTTGATTGCACGGAAAAATGTGCTATAAATTGTTCCAAACAGGAGAGTGTTATGAGCGCATTGGTTTGGCTTCGCCGTGATTTTCGGTTAACAGACAACGCCGCCTTAAGCGAGGCGGTAAACAACCACGACAAGGTCTTACTGGTGTACGTGCACGCTCCAGAAGAGCAGGCACCGTGGCAGCCTGGGGCCGCCAGCAATTGGTGGTTGCACCACACATTGTTGGCTTTTGAAAAATCTCTGCACGGCAAACACTTACATATTGTGGCCGCTCCCACCGTAGAGGCCCTAAATTTATTAGTGGCAGATGAACACATAACAGATGTCTATTTTAATAAGCTGTACGAACCCGCGCTGGTTGCTCAGGAAAAAGCTGTGACAACCGCTTTGGAAAGCCAAGGGGTAAATATCCAAGGGTTTGAAGGCGCTTTGTTGTGCAATCCCTTTTTGACCGCCCCCAGCACCCAAAAGGGGTATAAAGTGTTTACCCCTTATTGGAAACAAGCGTCCTCTTCCATTTCCCCTGCTCCCGTCTTTCCCGCTCCCTTGGGGTGGAAAGATATTGTGCCTTTTTCCCCCTCTTTACGGGTTGGCGACCTAAAGTTGTTAAGCGGCCATCCGTGGGAAGAGAAATTTCACGCGTATTGGAAGCCAGGCGAACAGGGGGCTTTGGATGATTTGGATATGTTTGTGGACAGTCACGCCAAAGATTACCCCACCCAACGCGATACTCCTCATCTTTCCGCAACGTCTTTTTTGTCAGCCCCCTTGCATTTTGGGGAAATAACGCCCCGTCAAATTTGGTTGCGCTTGCAGCAAGAGGTGTTGAGTCAAAATCTTCCTGCTGCGGCTGTAGAAGTGTTTTTGCGCCAATTGGGGTGGCGTGAATTTGCCCACCATGTGTTAGTTCACAATCCCCATACCTCCACCCAGCCTTTGGACTCCAAATACAAAAATTTTCCTTGGATCAACAACCCCACCCATTTTAACAGATGGAAAGAAGGGAAAACCGGACTGCCTTTGGTGGACGCAGGAATGCGGCAATTGTGGGAAATGGGCTGGATGCACAACCGCGTGCGAATGAGTGCGTCAGGAGTTCTGTGCAAACAGTTGGGGATCAATTGGCTGGAAGGCGCGCGGTGGTTTTGGGACACATTGGTGGACGCCAATTTGGCCAACAACACAATGGGGTGGCAATGGAGCGCGGGCTGTGGGGCCGACGCCGCTCCCTATTTTCGCATTCTCAACCCTGTCCGCCAAGCTGAACGCTTTGACCCCAAGGGGCGGTATGTTAAAAAGTGGTGCCCCGAGTTGAAAAATTTAGACGGGAAAGCGATTTTTGAGCCGCACTTGTCATCCACCGCTGTGAAGTATCCGCACCCGATTGTGGACTTAAAACAGGCCCGACTACAGGCGTTGGCGCGCAAAAAATAACTATATACGGCGTTTGACGGAAGACGCAGATGTTTCGCGCTCCAATTCTTTGCGCAAAAGGTCTTTGCATAAAACACTTTCCAATAACGCCGCGTCTTGGGGGCTATGACGCAGAAGCCTTTTTCGCGTTTCGGTCTGGCGGGAGGGGGGCAAGCGGTGCCAAGTAGCTGCAATTGTGTAGTGGTCTTGCCCCTTTAAGGCCCAACCCAAAGCGTAAATCAATTCGCCCTTGAGTTCCGGTTGCTGCAACAAAAAGGCCGCCACCGGGCCATGGCCTTTCAAAGCCGCCCACTCCAATGATTTTGTCAGGCATTGGTTCCCCGCTGTCTGTATTT
>OBJT01000463.1_pt1 | contig 10573 bp, 8 predicted proteins | sample 1519861 | NCBI WGS metagenome assembly OBJT01 (sample SAMN02401118, study PRJEB22541) | soil metagenome, isolate JX
GAAGCATGTTGTGTTGACCTCCCCGCCTCTGTGGCGCCCCAAACCAAAAGCCCCGGAAACGGGGCTTTTGGTGTTGCACTCAATCATTGTTTTCAACAATCCGAAGCCCAGATTGCTAAGCCACCCTTCCATTTTTTTATGCTCACGACGGGCGCGATAGGGGGCCATTCATTAGTTTTTTCCTTAGTAAGTTAAGTCATTAAATACATCAATTAGGTCATGACGTTCTCCAGAGGGGAAGTGGGCCAACGAAGATATTGTTTCATAGACGAGCCTTGGGTTCAAGCCTTTTTGGGAAGCCGCTTAGGCGCAATTCAGGTGGATCTGTTGGAAGAGAGCGGATTGGGGTATACTGTTCAAAGACGTGTAAAAAAGGGCGCGGGATGAGTGAGGGAAACAATTGGATGTTCACACAAGCGGCGCGGGAGGGGGACCTTTCAACGCTGGAGGACCTGTTGCAAGCGCACCCCACCGCGCACAAATACAACGCGCTGTTTGAAGCGATCAAGCACGAACATCCAGCTTGTGTGTTTCGTTTGCTGCAGGCGTGTACGGACGCAGACAAAGAGCATATTTTTACGGAAGGGTCGCTGTTGTTGTATATGGCCATGGAGACACAATCGGTGGAGATTTTTAACGCCGTGTTTCCTTGGACCGACCCCCATGAATGGGAAGACAGTGTGTTTTACGCGGCCATTGGGTCGTCTGAATTTTTTGCGGTGGTGGAACCTCACTTGCCCCCCACCTTGCCGCGGGCGGTGATGCGGGCGGTGGAGAGTGGCAACTGTGGCGTGTTGGGGCGGGTGTTGGAAAAATATGGTCTTTTGAATGCCGTTCCTTTATTACGGGCTGTGCGCTCCCCCAACGCGGAAGCGCTGTTTGAACAACTCCTTCCTTACGCGGAACAGGCGTATTTAATTACCGCTTTGGATGAATGTCTTACCCTCAACATCCCTTCCGTGATGCAACAGATTGTCAACAGTCTTTCGCCCGACACTTTTGTCAAACAGCGTTTTGTGTTGCGGGCTTTGCGGGTAGAGCAGTTTGAAATGGCGGACATTTTGTTTCCCAAAATTGAACACCCCGAACAGCTCGATCTTTATGGGTTGAGCGCTTCTGCGCAAGAGTGGTGGGGCGCGCGCTTGGCGCGGCAATTGAATGAACGTCTCCACCAATCGTTGGGGCATCAAGCGGGTGGTGACACCGCGCGGCGCAAAATGTAAGAGCGGGGGTAAGATTATGAGCAACAACGAACTGGAAGAATTTTGGTTGTATGCGGCCACTGGACGGGTGGAAGAGCTTAAAGTGTTGTTGAACAATCTTAAGAATTGGGGGCAGTGGCCGCGGCCTCGAGAATTGACCCATGGATTGGAATTGGCTGTTAAGAGCAAACACACAGACGTTGTGGCCCTGCTGGCTGCTTTGAAAGATGTTAATCCGGATTACGCGCTTAGCCTCGCGTTACAAACAGAGCGACGGGAGATGGTGGAGCTGTTGTTGCCCAGAGCCCCAATTACTGTTTGGCATTTGATGGAGTGCGTGGCGAACAACAAATGGGTGTCCGTGCACATGTTGCAAGAGAAGTGCCCCATTCAAGTGTTGCTTTTTACGTTCAATCTCCTTATGGAAGACAAAAAAGTGGAAGATGCGGAAGGGATTGTCCAATTGCGCGGCGCGGAGATTTTGCTTCATGAATTGCGGGAGAGACCGAACCGATACATGGCCAAACCTGCTGCGGTGGAATATTTGGAACAGCGGGCGGCGGAAGAGCAGCGGGCGCGCTTGAAACAGGAGACGGGTGGAATGACCTTGGCTTCTCCCCCACGAAAAATCTGAGAAAATGGTGATGGACAATGACGCGGATCTGTTGTTTGAGCACGCGGCCCGGGGCAACGTGGAGGAGGTGCTGCAGTTCGTTGAGGGGCAAAGCGTTTTGGTGTTGAAAGACGCTTTGGACGCGGCGGTGGAGAACGGTCAATTGGCGTGCGTAGAGGTTTTGTTGCCGCTGTGCCCCAACGCCAACCGTTACACGTTGTGGACGGGGTGTTACCACGGATACGCGGAGGTGGTGGGGGCGCTGTTGGCGCATGGGTTGACGGTGAAGGATGAGTTGTTGGTGTGTTTGGAAAAAGAACACTGGGCGTGCGCCCACACGCTGTTGCCGTATTGTTCCGACCAGATCGTGGCGGACACCTGGATCGAGCTGTTTGTCAGTGATCACGTGCGCGACACGGAGACGGCGTGCGGGGTGTTGTTGGAACACTATAGTGTTGCGCAACTGTGGGGCGCGGTGTGCGGTCGGGAACGCTTGGACAAACAACAAGCCTTAAGCGTGCTGGAAAACATGCTGGCGGCCGAACAAAAAGAAGCTCTGTTGGAGCACATTGAGGACAGCACCGCCGCGCGCGCGCACCGCAAACTGTAAAACGGCAACAGGGGCAAGGCCCCTGTTTTTGTTTTCTCCGTGTAAGCTAAAAGGGTTTTTCTTTCAAGCGTGTTTCACACAAGCGTGTTTGATAAGCGGGTTACATGCGGCGGCGGGTTTGTTGTTCAACCCGGCCGCGAACTTTGTCTTGGGCCACGCCTTCGGATTTCATTAAACGCTTCATGCTTTCTTTGCTCAACACCGCCATGGCGCCTTCGTCAGCTTCGGCGTCGGTGAAAATGTCCCGCACGCTCACGCCGTTGTCGTTGTCCGTCCACAACCATGGGGCGTGCCAACGGGCCAATTGCAAAGCAAAATTCTTGCTTTTCTCCGGACGCAGCGCGGCCAAATAATGGCCCAATGTGTTGCCGGTGTCGTCGGTCCACGTCAACCACGCTGGTCGCGCCTTGATAAATTTGCCCAACACCGTGAGGTTGGCGGCGGCGAAAAACTGCATGCGGGTGAGGCGGTCGGTCAACAGTCCGTCCAACACCCGCAAACCTTCTTCGTCGGACACCAGCGCGTCCAAAGCGCTGGCGCCCATTTCCACCAAGGTGGAGAGAAAGTCCCCAGGGGAAAACTCAGGAGAGCTGTAGCCTTGGGTGTAGCGGTTGCCGTATATATTCACGTTGCGGCCCAAAAACAGCACGCGGTCGCGCAAATCCCAACCCAAGCGCTCGTCCAAATGTTTGGTGATGGAAAAGGTGAAGCGGTCGAGGAGACTGGGGTCGGCGCTGTCAATCATTAAGTGGGTGCGCCCGCACGACAAACGCAACTGTTGCTCTTGCTCCAACACATCCAAGAGCTTTTCGCGCAAGGGGGAGGTGGCAAAATTCATGTGACCGGCGGGCAGCAGCTCTTCCCAATAGGCGCGCCACGTCTGTTTGCCCTCGCTCTTGGTTTTTTCGTATTTCTTCCACTCATCGGCCACGCGGGGAAAATCGCTTAAAAAGCGGTTGAAATTGTCCAACTCGCGGGCGTTGAGGGTGTGGGCGGTGTAGATGTTGGTGAACGGCCAATCAAAAACCTCTAAGGGGAGGTTTTGAATAAAGTTGTGGTCGTCTTCGTCCAAAGCCAGAGGGTATTTTACCACCAACGTGTTGAGCATATTGTGCCACGATCCATAATGACGGTATTGGGTGCTTTGGGCGGTGTTGGTTTCGTTGGGGAATTCTTTTTCCAGGCGTTGGCGCACATCCCGGTACTGGGCCCGCACGGAGGCCTTGGGGTCAAGAAACTTTTGAATGGCGTGTTGGTAAATGGAATAGACAAAGGACAAGTACGTCTGTTGGGGGTCGTTTTTGGTGGCTACCGCCAATCCCAGGCCATAGTCAAACATATCCAAGTCGAACCGCTTGGTTAGACGGTTGACCAACATGTGGCTGGGCACGTGCATGCCGCGGTGGCGCAAAAATTCTATGCAAGGGCGGGAAAAATGTTCCACGGCTTTGGCGGCGACTTCTTCCCAACCCCGATCGTTGAGCGCAACAGAGGGATTGGCCTTTAGAACCTCTTCAATGGCCTCCAGATCGGCGTTTTCCAAAGCTTTGACAAGCTCTTGGTACACCATTTTTCGGCGTTGAGCGGCGCTCATCTTTCCGGATTTCTCGTTTTTTTCCGCCAAAGCTTGTGCGGCCAGTTGTTCGGCGGTGGCGGTGCTGTGTAAAGCTTCAACGGCGTTCGACCATTGGGGAAGAAGGAGGTTGGACGGCATGGGATTTCTCAGCGGAAAGATGGCCCATTTTAAAGAAATGCTGAACCATTTGCAACCCATTTTCAGTGGCAATTCAGGGTGGGTTGGGGTGCGTGGGACATCCAAATTGTCTCCGGGGGAGGGAGCGCTCCCCCGGGATGAGAGCGCGCCATTACATGCGGCGTTTTAGGGTTTTGGGTTTAATCCCTGAGGTCTTCAGTTCGGATTTCACCGATTGGCTGAGCGCGTGTTTTTCCAACCAGTTTAGGGCGTCTTGTTTAAAATTGCAGGTTTTGGCAATTTTGCTGACGGTGAGCCCCTGGTTGTTTTCCGCCAACAACCATTGGGGGTTGATTTTGCTCAAGGTGGTGAGTGTGTTGGGGGAAATTTCGTAATACTGTTCCACACGGGCGGCTATAATGTAATGCCCCAGATTGTTGCCGTGGGCGTCGGTCCAGTCTTTCCACTGGGGCAAAGCGGCGACCAAGTCCGCAAACGCGCTTAAAGCGCTTTTTTTGCACCAGAGGATCAGCAACGCTTTGTCTTCGGTCAACAATGTGTTCACCACTTGGGCGCCGTGGGGGTTTTTCAACAGCGCGCCAATGGCGGGAGCTCCGGTGCTGATCATGTTGTGCAGCAGACTGGGGGTGGGGACCGTGAACGACTCGAACAGATTTTTTAGATTTTTTTTGTCGAAGTGGCGTTCAAGCTTCAATTCAAAACAGGTTTGGTCGGGGGTGAGCATGACCGCGTCCAACAGATCCCACCCCAACAATGGGTCCAGTTGTTCGTGGCAGATGGGGGCGGGCCCACAAAAACAGGGAAGATGTTCGTGTATTTGATGGTTTTTGTAGTAAGAATATTCTTGGCTGTGCTCAAAATACGAGTACGACACATTTTGGTGGTCGTACCGGTATTTCAGTGTCATCACAAAGTTTTTTTTCAGATCCGGGCTTACGGTGTTTTTGGTGTCTTCCACCATTTTGGGCAATTGGGTGTTGGCCCAATCGTACTGACCGTCCAACCCCCATCCAACCCACTGGTTTTTGTAGGTAAGGCGGGCGGTGTGGCGTTCGTTTTCTTGGCGCGTCCAAAACTCCAAGCGCTTAGGGTCGGCGCAGATAAAGCGGTTGAGGGACTCCAATTCTCCGGCGGTGATTTTGTCTTTTTCCCCCACTTTGGTGAGAATGTGTTGGAGCTCTTTTTCGGTCAAACTGTTGAAAAACCGGATGTCCGACGGGGCAAACTTGGTGGGGTAGCGGAAGGGCAAACGTTCCACGGCCTCGCGCCAATTGTAATCGGTGAGGTCCATTTTCTGGCGCGCGGCGGCGGCCCAATCGGAAAACAACCCCTCCACTTTTTCGCGCACGTGGCGGTATTGGGCGCGCAAACGCTCTTGGGCAATTGCGTATCCGCACAACGCTTGCTGGTACATAATGAGCAAGGCGGTGTTGTAATAACTTTCGGAGGTGGCGTACAAATGTTTGGACTCGCAGAAATAATCAAACACTCTGGGGTCAAAATCTTTTTGTAAGTATCGGGACACAAACGACGCGTTTAAGGGCAACCCTTTTTCGTGCAGCAACCGCACGCTGTTGAAATCAAAATATTTTAAAGCCGTGGAGGCCAGGTGTTCCCACCCCGCCTCGTCCAAATTGACATCGGGGTTGCTTTCCACCAGTTCTCTGACGCTTTCGTGTTCGCCGTTGGTCAAGGCACTAATCAGATCTTCGTACAAAGCTTTGCGCCGTTGGGCCGGGCTTTGCTTGGTTTTGGTGGGGCGGTTGGACTGCACCAATTGCGCCAGATCTTCGGCGGCGGACGGCCAGAGGGGGGAAATAATATTGTTGGTCATGGTTTTCCTTATATTTTTCGGGACGGCGAAGCGGACGGAGTGGCGTGTTGCACATGCAGGGACAACAGCATTTTCTCCAACTGTTGGTCTATATCCGCGCCCATGCCGCGTTGAGCGGCAATTTCGCGAACGCTCACGCCGTTGATGTTGCGCGTTTCCACCCATTGGGGGTGGATGGCGGCAAATTCCATAAAACGTTGAGGATCCCAGGTGTTGAGGGAAAAGATATAATGCAGCAACGTGTTGCCGTGTTCGTCGGTCCATTGCTTCAAGTCAGAGCGGTGGTTGCAAAGCTCTTCCAAAATGGGGGGCGTAAGGTCAAGCGCCCACCCCAGGCGTTTGCTTTTGTCTGCAAGAATGTTGTCCACACACTCATGAAATTGGGGGGTGTGGGTTAAAGACCTGATAGCGGGGGAAGAACGCATCACCACGGTGGTCCACCAATCGTAGGCGCGCGCCATATCCCCCCCAAAAACGACTTCTTTGGTTTGGCCGTCGGTTGAGCGCTGTTCGGCCAGGACTTCAAAATTGGGCGCGTACACAATCATTTCATCAAACAAATCCAATCCCAAACGGATGTCGGTCTCTTTGTCCACACAAGGCCACACCCCCTTATCCAAAAAGTCTTCCAGTCCTGGCTTGCCAACAAATGAACATTCAAAAATCGACCCGTGACCCAAACTGATGTCGGTCTCTTTGTCCCCACGGGGCTGCAAAAATTCTTCCAGTTCGGGCTTGCCAACAAATGAACATTCAAAAATCGACCCGTGAATTCTTCCGACAATTCGGGTGGTGGGCGCTACGGTGCTGAAATTTCTAATATGGGTGTCTTTCCAAAAGTGGGCGCCGGGGGGAACAATGGAACGCCACAACGCGTGAATGTCTTGTTGTTGTTGCTGATTGCGTTTTTCTTGACAACGCAACTGTTGAAGGTATGAGGGGTGCTGATCCAAAAAATGGCACACTTGGTGCAATTGTTGGATGGACAGATTGGCCACCGTTGAACTTTCAAACAGCATTTGCGTGTAACGCGTCTTTACAAACGATGGCAGCCCTTCCAAGAATTGGTGGTCTTCCGGTGTCAGATGATTTAAGGAGGTTCCCACCAAATCATTGACCAGGAACGCGTGCAAATCAAAATGGGTTGGATCCTGGGCGATGCTGGGGGCTTTTTCCAGCACCGCGGCGCGCACACGGCGGGCGTTGGCGGCGCGGGTGGGATTGAAAAACTCTTTTATTGCGTATTCCCACAATTCTCTTAGAACACCTTCCTGTGAAAACATCAGCGCAAACGCCGGGGATTCCAATTTTTTCATGAAGGCGCTGAACAATGGAGCGGAGCATTTTTCTTTTAATTGTTCAATGTACAAAAAAGGAGCGAAAGGTGGGTTTTGCTGATCCAAAAGATTGAAAATTTCTAAATCGAAATGTTTCAGTGCGGCGCGCATTACCGCTTCCCAATTGTTTGTCTGCAATGCATGCGGGTGCGTTGCAAACAACTCCTTCACTTTTTCGAAAGAGCCTTCTTCAATGGCGCTGATGATCCATTGGCTGAGTTGAACAGGGGAGACAACCGGCCTGGGAGCTTTTTCAACGGCGGCGTCAAGGGCTTCCAGTGAAGGCCATTGCGGGGAGAAAGACATAGAATACACACTCAAGCTGTGGTATCTTATTGTATCGACCCGCGTGACGACACGCAACCTTTTCTTCGGATGTGTATGACAACTTCTTGCAACCACTCTCTTCTTTTTTCCGACCCCGATGTGTTTTGGGCGCGGCGGCGGCGGGTGGTTATTGATGACATTATGGAGGCGTGGGAACGGCGGGACAGGGCGTTTTGGGACCAACTGGTGGGGTTATGCGATGGCGAACGGCGCCAGATGATTGTGAACGACGCCTTGGAGGATATTGTGTTTTCCTCGGCCTTGGTGGCGGGCGCTGAGGATGTGAAAGAGTTCTTGGATTTGTGTGAACGCCACCACTTACACATTCCGCCGCTGTTGTTGGAGCGGTCCGCGCAACACGGCGCGGAAAGTTTGGCGTTGGTGTTGCCGCTGATTAAGCAGATCAACAGCAATCATTTGTATTCGGTGTACCTGATTGCGGAGCACCAGAACACCGCGGCGTTGGAATTGATTTCTTCGGTGCTGGATTTGGAAGCCATTTTGCACAAAATTCGTTTTTACGCGGTCAAAAACCCTACAGACTTGAAACAGCCGCCAATTGCGTTTTTGGAAGAGTTTGTCGCCGCACAGCAACGAGAAAAACTGCGGGCGGAGATTGATCAAACCCACGCGCCGGCCGCGCGGAAAATCTAATGGCCGGTGTATAAAACCAAAACCCCGGGAAACCGGGGTTTTGAGGTGAAACGATTAAAGGGAGCTGCTCGAAGCCCAAGCAGCTCGACCATCCCTCCATTTGTGAGCTCACGGTGAACCGCGAGGAAAGGCGAAATAAGTTTTATCCTCTTATTAAGTTTCCTCGTCAGGTCCAAGTCATGGCTGTCTCCTGTGGTGTGGGGACATTGTTGCTCTTTTTGCCCATCCAATCAAGGGTTTTGAAGGCGGAAGTTGGGTGGGGTTCAGGTGGAATATTTGCGCGGCATCTGTTATACTTATGTAAACTTTTGGAGTTCTTATGACCCTCACCCGCGCCGCTGAATTGAAACACTTGGTGTCTGTGCTGATGGAAAAGTACGAAGATATTCCCTACGACAGCGTCAGCGATTATCCGCTGTTGGCGGACCACGCTGTGGCGTACAAAATTCTGCGGACCTGGTCCAATGGTCTTCCCAAGGATGAGTTTGTCGAGGCGTTGCGCAACAGTAAAATTCCCGACAATTGTAATTTTGGCGCGGGTGTGGCGTTGTGGGCGGCGGAAGAAACGCTGGCCCACCCCCATGATGTGCCGTGGGGAACGTCGGAAAAGGCGCTTCGTCATTTGATGGGAAAGCTGCTTAACGACGACGATGGTCTGCACTTTTCCGACCAAATTGCGGTGATGATGCAATTGTATCAACTTAGCAACGACCGGGGCAATATTTATTTTGTGTTGAACGGAATGGAGGGGGAAGCGTTTTCTCACCCCACCCTTCAACCGTTGATTGTGGATTGCATCGCCAACGCGCTGAACGCCATTCCCAACACCACCAAAAAAAACGTGGGCCGGGCGCAGGACATTTTCAGGGACATTGCCAGCGAGGGGTTGGCGGTTGTTTCGTCTCAACTGCGTGAACGTTGCCCGCGGTGGGAATTGCTGTTTGATGTGAACGAGTTGGAAATTCTGTTGGATCAGCCGGATTTGTCGTGGCAAGACTGTAAAAAAGCGGTGGAACGGGTCAACCCCAAACACATTCAAGAGCAGCTGGGAAGCAATTTGACGGAAGCGTTCTTTAGAAACACGAAACTGGCCGCCCAATGGGTGAAGCACGCGCGCGCCCACTGGGATGAGGCGGGCCAAATGTTTGTGGGCGAGTGCGCGGCGCGCAGTCTGATTAACTCTGTGTTGCGCACCGGTGGGCAAGACCATTTGCCGTTGGTGCGGGAGCTGGCTCGACTGCCCAAAGACCACGCGCTGCAACGGATGATGGACAGTCTGGTGTACACCTTCCCCACTTTGCGTTCCACTGAATTTCGCAAATTGGCTGAGGCGTTTAAAGTCTTGTTGGCGGACGAAGAGGTGGGAAGCGCGTTGGGGAAAGTTTCGTTGCGCAAAGTGATCGTGGGAAAATTTTTCTCCAACGCTGAAGATTGCTCGATGGAAGTGGATACGGATGAGCCGTTTGCGGATCAGGAATTGCTGAAGCGGTACGACTCTCCCGGGGCGCGGGCGCTGTTCAAACAAATCGCCGTTTTGAAAAGTTACCACGACACGATCAAAGGGTTGGTGTACGCCTTGGGTGGGCCGCGCCCGGACGGCCCCTTGTGTTTGGCCAAAGACGCAAAAATTGACACACATTTGGAATGTGATTTTAGCGACTGTTTCACGCGGTGGGAAACGTTGGTGGTGAAAAACAGCTTGGAAACCGCTTTGGGTGAGCCGGCCCCTTCCACTTTGCGCAAGCGAAAAATATAAAAATGGGGGCGCATGTGTCTTTGTCGGATCTGCAAGAGCAAATTGAACTGATTTTTTACAACAACTTCTCTTTTGCCAACAAGGTGGCGCTGGAGAGCGCTTTGCGGAAAGTCGTGCAATTGAACGCGGACACGGCGGGGCGCAAAGAGCTCATGGCGTTGGCGGTCAACGCGGGGATGGTGGAAGACAGTTTTCTTTTGGACTTGTTGGCCGGCGCGGTGGATCAGCAGGATTGGGACGCGGTGGAAACACTTGCGCGGCCGCTGTCGCTGTGCGCGTGCGCCAATTTGATGCATAAGCGTTTTACCCCTCACGCCACGGAGATGGTGGAAGCTTTTTTGCGGGGCCGGTTTGTGTGGGAGATTGAGCAATTGTGTGACACCGTGGAACGTAAGAACGATCACGCTATTTATATGGCCTACGTCGTTGGGGTGAGCCCAAAACTCTCTTCGGAGTTGCTCCATTTTTTGCGCGCCCGTATTGAAAAAATGGCGCTGTTGGAGGCGCTGGAGGACACCCCCCAGGC
>OBJT01000464.1_pt1 | contig 10568 bp, 10 predicted proteins | sample 1519861 | NCBI WGS metagenome assembly OBJT01 (sample SAMN02401118, study PRJEB22541) | soil metagenome, isolate JX
CCTGCGTAGCTATATGTATGATTTTATTCAGCGTTTTGCACCACACCTGACACGTGATGTGGTGGATACCGCGGTCGCATTACGTTCGAATGAAGACATCGAAGCGATGTTCCGCGATATCAAACTGCCCTTCAAATAATTCCCTAACTCATTATTTTGCCAAGGTGTCCAGTGGGCACCTTGCAGATCCCCTCCCACTTAGCGCCACAGGTATCTTAAAAAATTTCATTATTTTTTTGTAAATGAAACATGGGTCACATGTTTTTCCATTGTTAGTTCTTAAATGCGAATCAGTACACAATTTTTACGTTGCCGCTTTGCGGACCGCCAGGATTATTCCCATACTCCAGCTAAGAGTTGATGAAGAAGGGCTTTTTCACTGGCCTGGAAAATTAAACTCAAATTTAGATTGGACCTAAATTTGTTTTAACCCAAATTTACAATGTAACTATTTAATTAATAGTTTGATTGGTTATTAAATTTATCTCATCAGTTTTTTGGGTTTTGATAAATAGCGTTAATCGTTGTGCTCAATAAAAATAACTGGATTTTCGGCCTTAACAAGTTTAGGATTCGTCCTAAATCTTAATCGTTGTCAACAATCGTTTTATTGAGAGTGATTATCAAAAACTATGAATACAAGACTAACTGTGCAACAAGATTTCCGTACTAAAAGTACCAAGGTTGAGCGCTCAGGTAACGTGCGTCGCAAGGCTTGGTTGACTGTCTTCGCTGCTTCAGCACTGTTCTGGGTAGTGGTGGCTTTAATGATTTGGCGTATGTGGGGTTAAGCCATGTGGGCAAATACACTCAGTCGTAAGTCTACTGTCGCTGCGCGTCAGCAGAACACGCCAGCGTGCAAAGCAAAAGAAGTAAAGAGCGCTGAACAACCTGTGGCGATTCCATCGTCTTGGGAACTGAGTGAAAACCAGCGCAACTTTATCGAATCTTTCATGGATCCGAAGTCTAAATAACGCAGTCTGCGTTCTGCTTTAATATCGTTTTTCGTCCCTCATTTTACCGGATTATCCGGTGGGCATTTTAAAAGCCTGTCCTTTAACACTCAGCATTAAAAAAACGGTGTCATCAGTACAAAGCTGAAGACGGTGGACTTTTTTTGCCCGGAATCCGGGAGGGAGTGATTTAATGAACACGACAACTATTTCATGGTTTAGCATTTATGCCTTTTCATTTGCATTTTGGGCAGCTGCCGTGTGGGCAATGATGTAATCCAATAACTCAAATTGTTCCAGACCTTATTGATGCCCTGACAAACGTTAGGGCATTTTTCTTTGTGCGTATATGTGTCATTTCGTGTTGTTATCAAGTCGTTAACGGCAATGTGGTCTATCTTTAAGCTAAACCTTGTGGTTATTGAGGTTTAATGAGAGGCCCATAAAAGGAGGAGCTATGTCGTTAACGTTACGCGAACAGAGTCAGGATACGCTGGACGTTCGGGCAAAAAAATATCATTACTACAGCCTGCCTAAAGCCGCCCAGCAACTGGGCAATATTGACCGCTTACCCAAATCAATGAAGGTTCTGCTGGAAAATCTGTTGCGCTGGCAGGATGGTGATTCCGTTACCGCCGAAGATATTCAGGCGCTGGTTGCCTGGCAGAAAGATGCCCATGCTGACAGGGAAATCGCTTACCGCCCTGCACGCGTCCTGATGCAAGATTTCACCGGCGTGCCCGCCGTCGTGGATCTGGCCGCCATGCGCGAAGCCGTTAAACGCTTGGGGGGGGATGTAGCCAAAGTGAACCCGTTATCACCGGTTGATCTGGTTATTGACCACTCCGTTACCGTTGACCATTTTGGTGATGATGACGCGTTCGAAGAGAACGTGCGCTTAGAGATGGAACGTAACCATGAACGTTATGTATTCCTGCGCTGGGGACAGAAAGCATTTAACCGATTCCGCGTAGTACCGCCTGGTACGGGGATCTGTCATCAGGTCAATCTGGAGTATCTTGGCAAGTCAGTCTGGCATGAGACGCTGGATGGCAAAGAAGTGGCCTATCCCGATACGCTAGTGGGTACCGATTCGCATACCACCATGATTAATGCCTTGGGCGTACTGGGTTGGGGAGTAGGGGGGATTGAAGCAGAAGCCGCAATGCTGGGGCAACCTGTTTCAATGCTGATTCCCGATGTGGTCGGTTTTAAATTGACCGGCAAACTCCGTCCAGGCATCACCGCCACCGATTTAGTGCTAACCGTGACGCAAATGCTACGTAAACACGGGGTAGTGGGTAAGTTTGTCGAATTCTACGGAGATGGACTCGCCGATCTCCCCTTGGCTGACCGCGCGACTATCGCCAACATGGCACCAGAATATGGTGCAACCTGCGGTTTCTTCCCTATCGATGAAGTGACGTTAAGTTACATGACGCTGACCGGACGTGACGCCGAGCAGGTCGAATTAGTGGAAGCCTATGCGAAACAGCAAGGCATGTGGCGCAATCCCGGCGATGAACCGATATTTACCAGCTCCTTGGCATTAGACATGGCCGATGTCGAATCGAGCCTTGCCGGCCCGAAACGTCCGCAGGATCGTGTTTCTCTGGGGGATGTCCCTGCCGCATTTGATGCCAGTAATGAACTTGAAGTGAATCATGCGCAGAAAAATCACCGCACCGTGAGCTATCGCGACAGTGAAACAGGCGACACTTATCAGCTGGATGATGGTGCTGTGGTTATCTCAGCCATCACATCCTGCACCAACACGTCTAACCCCAGCGTCCTCATGGCCGCCGGTTTATTAGCTAAAAACGCGGTAGAGCGCGGTTTAATGCGTAAACCTTGGGTAAAAGCGTCATTGGCTCCGGGGTCTAAGGTGGTGTCTGATTATCTTGCCGTTGCACAATTGACACCCTACCTCGATGAGCTGGGTTTCAACCTGGTGGGCTATGGTTGTACGACCTGTATCGGTAACTCGGGCCCGCTGCCGGATGAAATCGAAAGTGCGATTAAAGAGGGCGATTTGACGGTGGGTGCCGTGTTATCAGGCAACCGAAACTTTGAGGGGCGTATTCATCCGCTGGTGAAAACCAACTGGTTAGCATCACCGCCTCTGGTGGTGGCGTATGCACTGGCTGGGAATATGAAGTTGAACCTGCAGAGCGATCCTATTGGACAGGATAAGCAAGGCAAGGATGTTTACCTGAAAGATATCTGGCCATCACCTGAAGAGATCGCTGCTGCGGTGCAGAAGGTGACCAGCGACATGTTCCATAAAGAGTATGCTGAGGTGTTTGATGGCACACCGGAGTGGCAGCAGATAAAAGTGAGCGAAGCCGCAACCTATGATTGGGATGAAGGCTCGACCTACATCCGTCTGTCCCCGTTCTTTGACGACATGGGCAAAACCCCTGAACCGGTACAGGATATCAAGGGTGCGCGTATCTTGGCGATGCTGGGTGATTCCGTCACGACCGACCATATCTCCCCTGCGGGTAGCATCAAAGCGGACAGCCCTGCTGGGCGTTATCTGTTGGCGCATGGTGTGGAACGCACTGATTTCAATTCCTATGGCTCTCGTCGTGGCAACCACGAAGTAATGATGCGAGGAACCTTCGCGAACATTCGTATCCGCAACGAAATGGTGCCAGGCGTTGAAGGGGGCTATACCAAGCACTTCCCAAGCAATGAGCAGTTGGCCATCTACGATGCGGCGATGAAATACCAGGAAGAGGGGGTACCGCTGGCGGTGATTGCGGGGAAAGAGTATGGCTCAGGCTCAAGCCGTGACTGGGCAGCGAAAGGGCCGCGCTTACAGGGTGTCAGGGTGGTGATTTCCGAATCATTTGAGCGTATTCACCGTTCCAACCTCATTGGTATGGGGATTCTGCCGCTGGAGTTTCCTACTGGCGTAACGCGTAAAACGTTGCAATTAACCGGTGAAGAATTTATCGACGTTGCTGATCTTTCATTGTTGAAGCCAGGTTGCACGGTTAACGTCACGCTGACTCGTCCCGACGGTAGCAAAGAACGGCTAGAGACTCGCTGTCGTATCGATACCGGCAACGAACTGACCTACTACCAGAATGATGGCATCTTACATTATGTGATTCGTAACATGCTGAACTAAAAGGAAAGCCGGGATATTTCCCGGCTTTTACTTTCTGCTTCACGCTTTAGGCAGCAGGTGACCCATTTTTTCCGCTTTGGTATCGAGATAATGCGCATTTTTTGGGTTGCGGCCAACCACGAGCGGAACGCGCTCAACGATGTTAATCCCGGCTTCAGACAGAATCTCAACTTTGCGCGGATTGTTAGTGAGCAAGCGAACTTCATTCACGCCCAGTAATTTGAACATGTCTGCACACAGTGTGAAGTCACGTTCATCCGCGGCAAAGCCCAACTGATGGTTGGCTTCTACGGTGTCATACCCTTTATCCTGCAGGGCGTAGGCACGAATTTTGTTCAGCAAACCAATGTTACGACCTTCCTGACGGTGATAAAGCAATACACCGCGCCCTTCCTCAGCAATAGCCGTCAACGCGGCTTCTAACTGGAAACCGCAATCGCAGCGCAGGCTAAATAGCGCGTCGCCAGTGAGGCATTCGGAGTGAACGCGCGCCAGCACGGGATTGTGATCGCTAACATCACCGTATACCAGCGCAACATGATCCTGGCCGGTCGCCAGTTCTTCAAAACCAACCATCAGGAAATCTCCCCATGGCGTGGGCAGTTTGGCTTCTGCTACCCGTTTAAGCTGCATGTGACTCTCCAGAACCTTCAGAGGATGCGTTATCATCATGATAACGCACGGGCCCGATTGGCCCGAAAAACTGACAATATTGTGCCACAACCTGAACCCGGGCCGCTAATCAGTCAGAGTGATTGTAGTGATAAAGCACAATTATCTAAGCTGCAATAAGTAGGTTATTCTTTTTTCAGCTAAAGTTATGCAAACCAGGCTTTTTTAAGGCGGATAAAAAAAGGAACAGGATGGTCAAAATCGCTCAACGCACGACCCTCGGAATGCTGCTGCTACTCATCATGCCGTTGGGTGTCTGGATATCCGGTTGGCAATGGCAACCCGATCAGAGTGGCGCGTTTTTACGTGTCCTGTTTTGGATGACAGAAACTGTGACCCGTCCTTGGGGCACGCTGACCAGTATTATTCTCAGCGCGTGGGTTCTATGGTGCCTGCGCTTTCGGTTTAAACCCGCCTTACTGCTGATTATTTTTATGAACGGTGCCATTCTTGCCGGGCAATACACCAAATCATTTATCAAAGAACAGGTGCAGGAACCGCGCCCGTATGTGGTGTGGTTGGAGAAGCGTCACAACATCAGTGAAACGCAGTTTTATCAACTCAATCGTCAAGGCCGTAGCGAAATGGTCTCGACCCTACTGGCGAACGACACGCAGCTACCAACATGGCTGAAACGACATTGGGCTTTTGAAACGGGATTTGCATTTCCCTCTGGGCATACATTATTTGCCGCCAGTTGGGCACTGTTGGTGATCGGTCTGTTGTGGCCGCGCCGCCGTATTATCACCGTATTGGCTCTGTTTGCCTGGGCCACCATGGTGATGGGGAGCCGACTGCTCTTGGGGATGCATTGGCCGCGCGATCTGGTGGCGGCCACCTTAATATCATGGGTATTGGTGACCTGCGCAACCTGGCTGGCTCAACGCTTTTGTGGCCCGCTTACGGTGCCGCGAGATGAACAACAAGAGATTGCGCAGCGTGATGATGCATTGTAATTCCGGCCTGTGCCCCCATATGATTGATTGCCCTTACAGAAAATGCGCTAAGTGATGCGCTGATAAGCAGCATCGGCGGCACTTTTTTGGCATACTTCTAACGGATAACCTCTCGACAGGACGCATTGTGAAATATTTGCTGATTTTTCTCGTGGTTTTGGTCATTTTTATCATCTCCGTCACGCTCGGAGCGCATAACGACCAAGTCGTCACCTTTAATTATCTTCTGGCGCAGGGCGAATTCCGTATCTCAACCTTGCTGGCTAGCCTGTTTGGTGCTGGATTCCTGCTTGGATGGGCAATTTGCGGTCTCTTCTGGTTACGCATCCGTGTTTCACTGGCCCATGCGCAGCGTAAGCTGAAACGTATGCAGGCGCAGAATGAACAATCCACGGCCGTGACAAATTCTTCTTCTGCTGGTCGTCGGGATTAAGTTTCGATGCTTGAATTGCTGTTTTTGCTTCTTCCTGTGGCTGCGGCGTACGGCTGGTACATGGGCCGACGAAGTGCTCATCAGGATAAGCAACAGGAAGCCAATCGCCTGTCACGTGAATACGTTGCTGGCGTAAACTTCTTGCTCTCTAATCAACAGGACAAAGCGGTTGATCTCTTCCTCGATATGCTGAAAGAGGATAGCGGCACAGTCGAGGCTCACTTGACACTTGGTAACCTGTTTCGCTCTCGAGGTGAAGTGGACCGCGCCATCCGTATTCACCAATCGTTGATGGAGAGCGCATCACTCAGTTATGAACAGCGCCTGTTGGCCATCCAGCAGTTGGGCCGCGACTATATGGCTGCGGGTCTTTACGATCGCGCCGAAGACATGTTCAGCCAGCTCATTGACGAAACCGACTTTCGTATCGGCGCACTGCAACAGCTATTGTTAATCCACCAGGCCACTAGCGACTGGCAGAAAGCCATTGAAGTGGCGGAAAGATTGGTGAAGCTTGGTAAAGATAAACAGAAAGGTGAAATTGCCCATTTTTACTGTGAACTCGCCTTACAGGCGATGAGCAGTGACGATCTTGATCGTGCCATGAACTTGCTGAAGAAAGGTGAGTCAGCTGACCATCAGAGTGCGCGCGTATCGATTATGATGGGGCGCATCTTTATGGAGCAGGGTGAATATGCCAAAGCGGTTGATCAGCTCGAACGCGTGCTGGACCGTGATAAAGAGCTGGTCAGTGAAACCTTGCCGATGTTGGAAACCTGTTATCAGCGGCTGAACAAACCAGAAGACTGGGCGCATTATCTGCAGCGCTGTGTTGAAGAAAACACCGGTGCGGCGGCAGAGCTATATGCGGCTGACATTCTGGAGCAGCAGCAGGGACCTGAAGCGGCGCAGCTCTATATCAATCGTCAGCTACAGCGTCATCCCACCATGCGCGTCTTCCACCGTTTGATGGACTTCCACCTGCATGAAGCCGAAGATGGCCGAGCGAAAGAGAGTCTGATGGTATTACGAGATATGGTCGGTGAGCAGATCCGCACCAAGCCTCGTTACCGTTGCCAGAAATGCGGTTTTACTGCGCATGCCCTGTACTGGCATTGCCCTTCATGCCGAGCCTGGTCTTCTGTTAAACCTATTCGTGGACTCGACGGCCAGTAATGGCCGCTTTTTTTTTAACTCACTAATTAGTTACAACATACCACAAGGTTTATACTCGATTATCACCTCAAACATTGTGCAGCCTTCAGTCAATCAACGTGTAATCGTCGCAGTGTGATTGTCCTGGCCGGTATGCGCGGGTAGAATGCTTGCCGTTTGTCCATCGCGCCTGCGGGTGCCTGCCTCTGAGGAAACGTTATGCCTGTTACCACTTCACCTATTTTGGTGGCACTCGACTATCATGATCTCGACAGCGCGCTGCAGTTTGTTGACCGTATTGACCCTAGCCAGTGCCGCCTGAAAGTGGGTAAAGAGATGTTCACACTCTTTGGCCCGTCCTTGGTGAAAACCCTGCAAGCACGTGGCTTTGACGTTTTCCTGGACCTGAAGTTTCATGACATCCCAAATACCACCGCACATGCGGTTGCGGCAGCAGCCGATCTCGGCGTGTGGATGGTGAATGTGCATGCCAGCGGTGGGGCACGCATGATGAATGCGGCACGTGAAGCCTTAGTGCCGTTCGGCAAAGATGCGCCATTATTGATAGCTGTCACCGTACTAACCAGCATGGATGAAGACGATCTTAAAGGACTGGGTATTACACTTTCTCCGGCACAGCAGGCGGAGCGTCTGGCACGTTTGACGCGAGATTGTGGTCTGCATGGCGTGGTATGTTCTGCACAGGAAGCGGCTCACTTCAAACAGGTCATCGGTCAAGACTTCGCTTTGGTGACGCCAGGTATTCGTCCTGCGGGCAGTGAGGCTGGCGACCAGCGCCGCATCATGACGCCGCAGCAGGCAAAGCAAGCTGGTGTGGACTATATGGTGATTGGCCGTCCTATCACCCAATCCGCCGATCCGGCAGCAACATTGAGCACGATCCTGCAAAGCTTACAGGAGGCCTAATGGCTCAGGATAATCGACTGGTTTACTCCACTGATAGTGGCCGTATCACGCAGGAAGAGGAAAAAGCGCCACGTCCGAAAGGCGATGGTATCGTGCGTATCCAGCGGCAGACCAGCGGGCGTAAAGGCAAGGGCGTCTGTCTGATTACGGGCATTGATCTGGATGATGAAGCGCTGAACAAGCTGGCCGCAGAACTGAAAAAAAAATGTGGCTGTGGCGGTGCCTTGAAGGATGGCGTCATCGAGATCCAGGGCGACAAACGTGATTTGCTGAAAACGCTACTCGAAGCAAAGGGCATGAAGGTCAAGCTGGCGGGTGGTTAAATAAGAACGGGCCGCACACTGTGCGGCCCGTGATAAGTAGATGCGCTGCGTAGCCTGAATCAATATTGTTATTTAGTGGACCTGATGGCCGATAATACCGCCTACGGCTGCACCACCCACGGTTCCCAAAGCACTACCATTGGTCAGGACAGACCCACCGATAGCACCGGCACCCGCACCAATTGCGGTGTTACGGTCTCGTTTCGACCAGTTCGAGCAGCCGCTCAACGCGATAACCAGCGTGGTCGCGAGTACAGCCACGGTCAGACGTTTCATTGTTATTGTCATTACTTTCTCCTTGATTGTATGCACAGAGGCAACCGTATAAGTATAGATGTTGCGCAATGAATTACGTCATCCTGTGGTATCAAACGGTCCTTATTCTTGCCTGCGCAAAAATGCCTTCTGGCCCGCATCCGGCTTGAGACAAGCCTAAGCAGGGCGTACATTTCCAAAAAGAGAAAACTCCGAATTCACGCCACACTTTTGTTGCCTCAGCGACTTTCCGCCTCTTTTACAGCGATTCACTCCATAACGCTTTTTCTCAGCGATCAGCACAATTCTGGTATGACCGTTTGTAGGAGAAAAATCATGCTGGAGTCACTTAAACAGCAGGTGCTGGAAGCTAATCTCGATTTACCTCGTTATAACCTCGTGACCTTTACGTGGGGCAACGTCAGTGCAATTGATCGCGAGCGTGGTTTATTGGTGATTAAGCCATCGGGTGTGAAATACGAAAATATGAAACGCGACGATATGGTGGTGGTGGAACTGGAGAGCGGGAAGGTGCTGGAGGGAAGTTTACGACCTTCTTCTGATACCGCCACACATCGCGCCCTCTATCTTGCCTGGCCTGAGATCGGTGGCATTGTTCATACCCATTCACGACACGCCACCATCTGGGCACAAGCAGGGCGTGACATTATCGCCCTAGGCACCACGCATGCCGATGACTTTTACGGCACGATTCCCTGCACACGTGCGATGAAGCGTGAGGAGATTCAGCAGGAGTATGAATGGAATACGGGGCAAGTCATCATCGAGACCTTTGCCCAGCGTCGCATCCAGCCCACTGCGGTTCCAGCGGCTCTCATTCATTCCCATGGACCATTTTCTTGGGGCAAGGATGCGGAAGCTGCGGTTCACAGTGCGGTTGTATTGGAAGAAGTGGCTTACATGGCGCTACACACCGAGCAACTGCGTGATGAACTTCCCCCAATATCGCAGAACTTGCTTGATCTACACTATCTGCGCAAGCATGGAAAGAATGCCTGGTACGGGCAAAACTAACACTTCTTGCTTGTCTAAGGCGCCTGTGGGCGCCTTAATTTTTTCTACATCAAAACTGGTATGGCGAGGGACATCATAAAAACAAAATGTTCAACCATTAAAAATAAAACGATGTTTCATTAATAGTGTTGCGATCACTTTTTCCCTTGCAGTCAGTGGTTATCTTGCTTGCTATGCCATCCGGCACATTGCAATGCACCTCCTTCTGACTCAGTTAAGGTGACACTCTTATGCATATCAAACGTGCAATCGATAAAATCCCCGGCGGTATGATGCTAATACCGCTGTTTTTGGGGGCGCTTTGCCATACTTTTTCACCTGGCGCAGGTAAGTACTTCGGCTCCTTTACCAATGGACTAATGACCGGCACCGTCCCCATTTTAGCCGTGTGGTTCTTCTGTATGGGCGCTTCAATCAAGCTCAGCGCCACGGGAACGGTATTACGCAAGTCGGGCACGCTGGTGCTGACTAAGATTGCGGTTGCGTGGATTATCGCGGCAATAGCCTCACGCGTAATGCCTGAAAATGGCGTGGAAGTCGGAATGTTTGCCGGATTATCGACGCTGGCTTTAGTGGCAGCGATGGATATGACGAATGGCGGTTTATATGCCTCCATCATGCAGCAATATGGCTCGAAAGAAGAGGCGGGGGCTTTTGTACTGATGTCCCTGGAGTCTGGCCCGCTGATGACAATGGTAATCCTAGGAACGGCGGGCATTG
>OBJT01000465.1_pt1 | contig 10566 bp, 9 predicted proteins | sample 1519861 | NCBI WGS metagenome assembly OBJT01 (sample SAMN02401118, study PRJEB22541) | soil metagenome, isolate JX
TTTTGGATGATCCTCATCTTGGTAAAGGATATCCATTTTTTCGATGTCTTGATGACTCGCAACGCGCTCGAACATGCCTTGTTCAAGTCCGCCCAGATTGATGTCGCTCGTATTGACGTGATCCGCTTCTTGGTTAATTTCGATACGCAAAGATTCGCAAGGGTGGATTTCTTGGAAATCACTGTTTCCGATTCGGCCGTAGCTCGTTGTGACTTGTTTGATCCATAAATCTCCGATAAATTCACGCTTGATCGTCCATGTTTCGCCGTTTCTGAAAATAAATCTCAAACCTGTCATTACTTTTTTCATCGAAATCACTCCTGATATATTTACTTTTTGAATATGTAACTATTTTATCATATTTTTTAAAAAGTGGGTACAAATACACTTGCGATGACGGAAAAAAAGTAAGTTAAGCTGCTAGAGACTGTCCATGAATGCATTTGCGTTGACGACGGCCCTTGTGTGCTTCGCCGAGGCGATTTCATGGCCTTGTGAATGGGCTGTGCATTCGAAGAAATATTTGTTTCCTCTGTGTTCCGTCACTCTGACCGTCACCGTTATTTCGGCGTGGATAGGAGAGGCTTTTTTATGATGCAGATCGCAGTGTATCCCGACTGTCGTGTCGCCTTCGGAAAGATGTTCCTTGACGATCCCCATGCAGGCATTTTCGATCATGGCCAACAATGCCGGCGTTGCCAAAACCGGCAACGTTCCCGAACCGATTTCGGACGCCAAATCTTTTTGCCCGACGGTATAGGCGGCTTCGAATGTCTCATCCAAATAAATCATCCTTCTTTTCGTAATGAAATCCCTTAGTGCGAAGGGGCTATTCTCCAGTTTGTTTGCCAAAACCAACGTTTTCAATTCTTCGAATATCTCGCCCACAAAAGGGCCGCCTCGTTGGATGCCCAGCAATGAAAGCAATTCTTTTCCGTCCAAGGCCAAATCTTTCAGCGTATGGATCGGCATGGATTCATTCAATTCGATCAGGTTTTCGCTCTGGTTCGGCAGGCCGAACCCTTCTATGATGGCTTCAATCTCCATGGCGATTTCGATCCCTGTTTCGAACAGAAGTGGGTAGTCCCAGAATTGCTGCAGGCGTTTGTTGAGTGCCTGAACGCCTATGCGTATGTCCATGATTTCCTTGCGGGAACACTTCCATTGGCGCAAAAACGGCTCGATTGCTTCATCCTTCAGATCCAGGAAATGGACCAACACAGTCCAAGCGATCGTCGTCCCTTTGAATTGCAGCGGAAACAGGGCCAAGTCGATCAATTCCTTTTCCCGGTTTTGCAAGCCGGGACACATCTGGAATAAACGTGTTTCGACAAAAAACTTGATTCCGCCCTTGCGGTTTCTTCCGATCAGAAGCTTATTCCACTCTTCGCGCACGCGTTCTACCGCGATCTTCGAAAGCAGCGGATGGTACTCGATGATGGCCTCCTTCGTCGCTTGTTCGATTTCAAAATCCAACTGACTCACGAATCTGGCTGCGCGCATCATGCGCAAGGCATCTTCCCTGAAGCGTTCTTCCGGATTGCCGACTGCCCGGATCAATTTGTTCGCCAAGTCCTCCTGCCCGTTGAAGAAGTCTTTGATGTTCCCATGGCGGTCGATCGCAATCGCATTGATCGTAAAGTCGCGCCTTTTCAAGTCGTCCTGCAGACTGCGCACATACTCGACTTTCTCCGGTCTGCGGAACTTTTCATACTTTGATTCTGTCCGGAAAGTTGTTATTTCGTATGTCTCACGCTCATGTAAGACCATCACCGTTCCATGTTGGATGCCCACATCAAAGGTGATCGGGAAGATCCGCTGAATTTCTTCAGGCATAGCACTTGAGGCGATGTCGACATCCGAAATATCCAGATTCAGCAGCGTATCGCGCACACTTCCCCCAACAAAGTAGGCTTCATATCCAGCCCGTTCGATGGCTTCGATGATCGGTATCGCTTTTTGAAATTCCGGTGCGTTTATGATCATAGGAAGTTTTCCAATCCATAGATCAGGCGATCGATTTCCATTACTTTTCTGCAGGAAAGGGCTACACCGTTCATGAAAGAGTCGCGGTCATAAGAATCGTGGCGGATGATCAAACCTTCTCCGGCACTGCCGAATTGCACTTGCTGATGCGCGACCAGGCCAGGTAAGCGGACGCTGTGGATTTTCATGCCATGGTAATCAGCCCCTCTTGCGCCTTCAATCAGTTCTTCCTCATCCGGATGCCCTTGTTGATGATCGCCTCTCACCTCGTAAATCAATTCGGCAGTCTTTATGGCAGTGCCGCTTGGTGCATCCAATTTATTATCGTGGTGCAGTTCCATGATTTCCACATCCGGGAAATATTTCGCTGCTTTTGCTGCGAATTCCATCATCAGCACGGCGCCGATCGCAAAGTTCGGGGCAATCAAGCCGCCCAGGCCCAAATCTTTAGAGTAGTTGGTCAATTCTTCAAGTTGCTCACTGGAAAAACCGGTAGTGCCGATTACGGGGCGCATGCCGTTTTCAAGGGCGAAACGCGTGTTGTCATAGGCTGCATCCGGTCTGGAAAAATCAATCCAAACATCAGCTTCAACTTCCTTGACGAGGGTCGCTTTGTCACGGAACACTTTCACAGGATGGCCGGCATATTGCGGCAAATCATCCAGTTGCTTTTCTGTTGCGAAAGGATCGTACACAGCCGCCAATGTAAAGTCTTCCTCACGCAAGACCATATTTGTGCACGCGGTCCCCATTTTGCCTTTAAAACCCGAAACTACAATTTTCATTCTACACGTTCCCTTCCGTTTAACGCTGCCGGCACGCTTGTTCCGTGCCATATCCACGTTGTATCAGATCATATTTTTTTCTTCCAACTCTTTTAATTCTTTCGTGAACTTCCTGAAGCTGTTTTCGTCGTATTGGATCAGCGCGATATCGATCTTTTTTTTCAGATAATGGATGCGATCCTTAACCGCCAACTTTTCCAATGATTTTTCTACCATTTCTTCCAGATTTTTATCGAAAATTTCGGATTCTTGGATGTACGGATTGTCCTCCAAAACGCCAAAAAATGAAAGGACTTGGTAGGATTGATCAAAGAATAACTCCAAATAAAAATCCTCTTTCCAATTCAACCGCAGATCATGGAATGCCTGTTCGGGATCCTCGAATGTCTTTCCGTCCTTGTAGTACATGAAGGCGTCTTTCGGATTTCCGACTACGGCAAATCCCATTCCTCTGTTCGTTGTATGGACTTCCTCAATCAGATGGATATTCTTCAATAAAATCTCATGATTAAGCAGATAATTGAGTATCCAAAGGGACTCCCTGCGCTTCAATTGATAATTCTGAATAAACCAAGAAATAAAATTTTTTTTCTCCTCCAAAGTAGGATTCATCATTTTAAAACCTCCTATCCGATGGGATGATGACTTATTGACCGAAATGATGCAGATCATCATGGAGTTGAAGCAACTCAGTGTTGGCGGGATAAAGAGCCAAGCCTTGGTGGATGACCTCACTCAACTTTTCCCAGTTGCCTTCCTCTCTCAGGAATGATGCATACTCCAGTAAAAAGGACTCATTGTCGGCAAAATGCGGATAAGCCGCCTCATATTCTTTGTTTGCCGAATCATAGTCCTCCAAGGCATTATGGCTGGCTGCAAGCAACCAATTGTATTGCGGATCGTTGTCTTCCTGTTCTGCCCGGTCAGCAATATAAGCAATCAATTCCTCGAACCTTCCTTGTTTCAGCAACAGGTTTCCCAAGGCCAAATGGATACTGGAAAGGTCAGGTTCAAGCGCTGCCGCTTCACGCAAATTACTTTCCGCATCCTGCTCCCGGTTCAACTTCAATTGCAGTCTGGCCGCTGTCGTGTAAAATTCATGCTGATAAGGATTCCGCATGATGGCCTGCTCCATCACAGCAAGCGCTTCTTCCAACTCCAATTCAGCCTCAAGCGCATTTGCCAAGTACAAGTATGCGCTCAGGTATGCATTGTCTGTTTCGAGCAATTTGTTAAAAATGGTGATGGCCCGCGCATATTCCTTGAGTTGGAAATAAGTGAAGCCAAGTTGGAAATAACTGTCCGGGAAATGCTCATCAGCCGGGATTTTCTCCAGATACTGCAAGGCCGTCTCGAATTCGCCGATCGCATTATGACAATCGCCCAGGAAAAAATTCAGCTGCGTTTCGGATGCGATTTCCCCGTTTCCGTATGCAAGTTCCTCATAGATCGGAATCGCCTTCTTGTATTCCCCGATCGAATGGTAAAGCTGCGCCAACGCGTAATCCAATATGGGTTCATCGGGCAAAAGCGCCATTGCTTCAAAGATTTTCTTTTCGCTGACTTCGTACAATCCTTGCACTTGATAAGCATCAGCCATCGTCAACAAAGCTTGAGGGTACACGTCACTTGCTTTATCAATCGTGAGTAGGATGTCCAAAGCTTGATCGTAATCATCTTCATCAATGGCGATTTCTGCTAAAGCGATATTCCACTCCTGTATATGCGGCGCCAAGTAATTCAACGCTCCAAATGCCTCTTTTGCTTCACTCAAAAAGCCCAAGGCATGCATCGTTTCTGCCAATTCGGCCAAATCAGCGCTGTTGTTCTCCAGGACGGATTGCTCAACTGATTGTTTGAACAGTTGGACAGCCGTATCCAAATCATTCTGTTGAATGGCTTCTATCATTGCCTGTGCTTCTTTATTCATTCGTCTACTGCTCCTTCAAATACACTCTTCTTGCTGGTGCTCTTCCTTTATATTTTATCATAAAGTTCAGCATCTGTATCTATTTGTTCCTCAGGCTTTTCTCTGTCAAGAACACAGCAAACAGCTTCTGGGGTCCCCCTCATCATTTCCAAAAAAAAAAAAATAAAGCTGAAGCCCCGTAAGGCCCCAACTTCATTTTTACGAATTATTTAACTGCATCTTTCAATGCTTTACCTGGTTTGAATGCAGGAATTTTGCTTGCTTCGATTTGGATTTCTTCCCCAGTTTGAGGATTGCGTCCTTTACGAGCTGCACGATCACGAACTTCAAAATTACCAAAACCGATAACTTGAACTTTTTCACCGTCTTTTAATGCTTCTTGAATCACTTCAAATAATGCATCAACGCTTGCTGTAACATCCTTTTTAGTCAAGTTTGTTTTTCCAGCAACTCTTTCGATTAATTCAGCTTTGTTTGCCATGTTGTCCTTTCACCTCCTTTAAAGAAGAAGAATACATGCTTTCTTTGATAACACAACAAAACATGGAATAACTATTTTTGAGTGGTCCAAAAACAGTTCTGAAATACCGCAGTCAAATTGAAAAGATATTTCTAATAAAGAATATCACACAAACCGTGCTACTGCAACGATTATAGTGGATTTAATGGCTTGGAAACGGTAATTTGCTATTATTTTTTCTGTCTGGCGATCAAATGGAATGGTGTCCCTTCGAAATTGAACGAATCCCGGATTCTGTTTTCAAGGAAACGTTCATAAGAGAAGTGCAGCAATTCCGGATCGTTGACAAAAACCACGAACGTCGGCGGTTTTACGGCCACTTGCGTCATGTAGTAAATCTTCAGGCGACGGCCTTTGTCGGTTGGCGTCGGATTGTGCGCGACGGCATCCATCAGGACATCATTCAATAAGGATGAAGAGATACGGCGGTTCTGGTTTTCGCTGATTTCCTTGATTTTCGCAGGAATATTGGACAATCGCTGTTTCGTCACTGCGGAAACATACATGATAGGCGCATAAGAGAGGTACTGGAATTCTTTGCGGATTTTTTCCTCGAATTCCTTCATCGTATGATTATCTTTTTCCAAAGTATCCCATTTGTTCACCAAAATGATGATCCCTTTTCCTGCTTCATGCGCATAGCCGGCAACTTTTTTGTCCTGCTCCTGGATGCCCTCTTCCGCATTCAGCACGACCATAACGATATCCGAACGCTCAATTGCGCGGATGGCACGCATGACGCTGTATTTTTCCGTCGATTCGTAGACCTTGCCTTTTTTCCGGATTCCGGCTGTATCGATCATCCGGAATTTTGTGCCTTCTTCATCAACGAACATCGTATCGATAGCGTCACGGGTTGTGCCTGCAATATTCGATACGATTACGCGCTCTTCTCCCAAAATGGCATTCACCAAGGAAGATTTCCCGACATTCGGACGGCCGATAAAACTGAAGTTGATGATATCCTCTTCTTCGGCATTTTCATCTTCTGATGGAAAATTCGCTACAACCGAATCAAGCAGGTCTCCCAGACCTAAGCCGTGGCTGCCTGATACAGGATAGGGTTCGCCCAATCCCAGACTGTAGAAATCGAATATTTCGGCGCGCATTTCCGGATTATCCACTTTGTTAACCGCCAATATGACAGGTTTATCGGATTGGTACAGGATTCTTGCGACGTTTTCATCGGCATCCGTCACGCCTTCTCTGACGCTTGTCAAAAAGATGATGACATCGGCTTCCTCGATCGCCACTTGCGCCTGCAATTTGATTTGGCTCATAAAAGGCTCATCCGTGATATCGATTCCGCCTGTATCAATGATATTGAATGTTTTGCCGAGCCATTCTCCTTTTGCATAAATTCTGTCGCGCGTGACACCTGAAACATCATCGACTATGGAAATTCTCTCTCCCGCTAGTCTATTGAATATTGTTGATTTTCCTACGTTTGGTCTGCCTACTATGGCTACTACTGGATTTGGCATCTAACCTCCGCCTTTCTTTTCCTCTACAACACAAATCTTTTTGGGTATTTGCTCACTGTGTATGGTTTTCTCAATGTTTTCGTCCATGTCAGTTATAACATACATCCGTCAATAATAACAACAAAAAAAGGGCATGGATGGAATTCCATGCCCTCACATGTTCATTTTCCTTGCTGATTAGGCTTCAGTATCGTCTTTCAAACCTGAAAGCTTGTCGCCTAATAAATCTGCTAATGTGAAGTTTGCGTCTGAATCGTCAGCCACATATTCTTCGGTTTTTTTCTCTTTTTTCTCTTCAGCTGCAGGTGCTTCATTCGCAGCTTTTTCTTCCAAAGCTTTGATGCTTAGGGACAAGCGTTGCTCATCTTCTTTGGCATCCAGAACTTTGACTTGAATTTCTTGGCCTTCCTGCAGCACTTCATGCGGAGTCGCAATGTGTTGATGCGAAATTTGGGAAATATGCACCAAACCTTCGACGCCAGGGAAAACTTCAACAAACGCACCGAAGCTTGTCAAGCGTTTGACAACACCTGTCAATACTGCTCCGATCGGCGCTTTTTCAGCAATCGCATCCCAAGGACCAGCCAATGTGTCTTTGATGCTTAAGGATACGCGGCCATTTTCTTTGTCGATGGACAAAATTTTGACTTTGACGGTTTGGCCGATTGACAAAACGTCTCCCGGATTCTTCACATGTTCGTGGGCAATTTGGGAGATATGGACCAAACCATCCACGCCGCCCAAATCAACGAATGCTCCGAAGTTGGTCAGACGAGCGACAGTTCCTTCGACAACGTCTCCGGCTACCAATTCATCCATCAACTTGCCTTTATTGGCTTCTTTTTCTGATTCCACAACCGCTTTATGCGATAAAATCAGGCGATTTTCGCTTGGCTCAAGTTCGACAATCTTGAATGTCATTACTTTGCCTTTATAAGAGCTGAAATCTTCCACGAAATGATCTTCGACCATTGAAGCTGGAACAAATCCTCTCACGCCGACATCAACGACCAATCCGCCTTTAACGACGTCTTTGACTGGAGCTTCGATGATTTCGTTGTTTTCGAATTTATCTTGGATATCTTTCCAAACGATTTTAGCATCAACGCGACGCTTCGAAAGTAAAAAGCTTCCATTTTCTTTATCTTTGATTTGTTTTATGACAACCAGATCCACAACGTCACCTACGTTTAGGATTTCTGTAACTTCATCGAATGGTTTTGCAGATAATTCGTTATAAGGAATAACTCCTTCAACGCCGCCCCCAATGATTCCTACGATGGCTTGTCTATCTTGGATGCTTAAAACTTCCCCCTTGACAGTATCGCCCACCTCAATGGATAATGCTTCATCCAACACATCTTGCATAGTCTGCTCAACGTTATTGGACTCTTCTTCATTTAACTCTGGGTTTTCAATGTAATCTGACATGTAACTATTCCTCCTAAAAGTCTGCGGCAACCGATTGGCTAGGTCCCTTAACTCCTTCGCCTTTCGGCTAAGAAATTAATCCTTGACTCCATATTTTTGAAAGCGTAATACTGCATACAATCATTCTAACATTTTTGCTTAAAATCGTCTAGTATTGTTAATCCAATGTTTGTAAGGGTTTTAGGTTCGCTTCGATAATGTCGAGAATCCTCTTTACCACTTCGTCGATCTCCAGATGAGTAGAGTCCAAAACGATGGCATCGTCCGCTTTTTTCAAAGGGGAAATCGTCCGGGTGCTGTCCAAATGGTCGCGGCGCTTCATGTCTTCCGTCAGCTCTTCCAAGGAAGTGGTCATACCCTTCGCAACGTTTTCTTTGTAGCGTCGCAGCGCGCGTTCTTCGGCTGTCGCTGTCATGAATATCTTGACCTCCGCATCCGGCAATACGACAGTACCGATATCCCGTCCATCCATTACAACGCCGCCTGATTGTGCGATGCTCTTCTGGCGGGCAACCATCTCTTCACGCACTTTGGCAAATGATGAAACCAAGGAGACGTTTTGGGTCACTTCATCCGATCTGATTGATTCGGTCACGTCCTCATCATTCAGAAAAACACGCTGCATTTCGTTTTCGGCAGTCGAAAACGTTATCCTGATTCCTTGCAACAACTTATGCAATGCCTCTTCATCCTGGAGATCGCCTCCGGTGGATAAAGCCGCATAAGTCAATGTTCGGTACATCGCACCTGTGTCCAGATAAATGTAGCCCAACTTTTCCGCAACTTTCTTTGCGATGGTGCTTTTTCCGGCCGATGCGGGACCGTCAATGGCAATATTCATTTTTTTCACAATAACCCTCCAACTTCATTCTGTACGATTTCATCGAAAAAGCCGCCTTGTCAGACGGCTTTCGTTATTTAACGTTCAATACCATACCGATTTGTGCTTCTGTGCTGCTCAACCCGTTAGCCTGCATCAATTCATCCAATGTCATCCCATGGTTCAAAGCAATCCGGTAAAGGTTGTCACCCGGTTTGATGGTATAGGAATTATTGTATTCCCCGGTTGTCGTTTCCGGTTCTTCAACTGTTTCAACCGGCGTTTCGACTACTGCGGGTGCAGCGCTTGAACTTGGGGTTTCCGCAATCGAGGATTCCGGTTCCTTGACGCTCTCAGCGACTTCACTGGATGATTCGATCACTTCGGAAGACGCTTCTTCACTGCTCTCGACACTGGAACTGGCCACTCTTTTGTTGATCATCACTTGTTCAGCACTTTTAGGTGCGGGAGTATTTTGATTCTGTTTATTAAAATAGATGGTTGCAAAAGGAATAATCAGAATAGCCAAAAAGAGAAACAGCAATACTTTTAATAGAGGTGCTACTTCTTTATTTTTTGTATTTCTGGCCGAACGCGAATACTGCCGGCTCTTCAGATTCTCATCTTCGCCGAATTTACGTGACCAAGGCTCTCCATTATTGCGATTGCGATTCTTTTTATCCATTCGGGTTCCTCCTATAAGTGATTCATGCTAATTGTAGCACATTTTCGCAAAATTTGGGTTAAATTTTATAAAAGAAAAAGGTCGGACAGGATTTTCTCCCAATGTGGCGCCCCTGTCGTTGGAACCGCATTCCTTGAGCTGACTTCTCCAGCTAAAGGTGGGTCCTCGTCCCCGCAGCCATCACAGCAGTGGACAGGTTTGACAAGACTGCTTTTCCCGAAATATGCGGAGATGTACTCGCGTCGGCAAGTGTCGGTTTCGGCAAACCCCTTCATGCGCTTCAGCAGATTTTGCTTTAACTCGCGCCGGGCCGCAATAAAATGCTTCGCTTCCTCTTTTGTGAGCCGTTGCCGCAAGATATGCAGCAGCAACGTTTGCTCGGTAGGACTCCCATAATCGGGGTTTATGGCTTTATTTTTTATGACACTCTCAATCACAAAATCATTCGGAAAATCGCCTTGCAGCATCTTCACTTTGAAGTTGTAGTCCGTTTCCGAATACAACAGGACAGCCGTGCTCTGTTGCCCGTCCCGCCCTGCTCTCCCTATCTCCTGCACATATTCCTCCAGCGAGTTCGGCATGTGGTAATGGATCACATAGCGGATGTTCGGTTTATTGATCCCCATTCCGAAGGCACTTGTGGCGCAAATGACGTCCAACTCATCCTGAAGGAATTGATGCTGAATGGTGATCCTGTCTTCATTTGTCCGGTCGGCATGATAGGCTTCCGCGCGCAAATTTGTTTTTTTCCGGATCATGAAAGCTACCGCATCAGCTTGTGCTTTGCTGGAGAAGTAAATGATGCCCGGAGATGGATATCTCTCCAAAAGCTCCAGGAGATACTCGTTTTTCCCTTCTGGAGGCACTGCCACGACTTTATAGTAAATATTAGGACGGTCGACCGCACCTTCAAATACATTCAAGT
>OBJT01000466.1_pt1 | contig 10533 bp, 10 predicted proteins | sample 1519861 | NCBI WGS metagenome assembly OBJT01 (sample SAMN02401118, study PRJEB22541) | soil metagenome, isolate JX
TGGAGCGAAACCACCTTTGGCGTGAAGACGCTGGAAGGTTTGCCACAGGCAGCACGTGATTACATTAAACGTGTAGAAGAAGTGACCGGTGTGCCGATTGATATTATTTCTACTGGCCCGGACCGTAGTGAGACCATGATTCTGCGCGACCCGTTCGACGCATAATCTTCTCAGGCCGGACATAGTCCGGCCTTTGTTTATCCGCTCTTTGACTCCGCTCACTCTCTTTTTTCTTGCAGTTATCGATACTTGCCTGAAAAAAACGCACCGGCCATCACACACTGGTTTATCATCATACTTAAACACCACGCCGACCGGCGCATAACCCTAACGCCCGATGATTCACCGAGGTATATGTGCAGCTAACAAGTTTTACCGATTATGGTCTGCGTGCGCTGATTTACATGGCGACGTTGCCGGAAGGTAAGCAGACCAACATTACCGAAGTCACCGACACCTACGGAGTGTCGCGTAATCATATGGTTAAAATCATCAATCAACTGAGCCGGGCTGGCTTTGTCGCCGCAACACGCGGTAAAAACGGCGGAATTCGTTTAGGCATGGACCCGGAAAAAATCGTGATTGGCCAGGTTGTGAGAAAAATGGAGCCTTTGCAGCTGGTGAACTGTGAAGAGTGTGCCATCACCCCAGCCTGTCGTCTGCGTAATGCACTGAACAGTGCGGTCCAACTTTTCCTGCAGGAATTGGATAACTACACGCTGGCTGACCTGGTCAAAGATAACGATTCGCTGTACCAAATTTTATTGTCCGAACCGCCGGTGGCAATCCAAATTAAATGACATCGGAGGAACCGTAATGTCAAAAGATCCTTTCCAGGATAGAGAAGCAGAGAAGTACGATAACCCCATTCCAAGCCGCGAATTTATTCTGGCGCTCTTAGAAAAGCGTGAGAAACCCATCAATCGTGATGAAATTGCCCAGGAATTGAATATCACCAGCGAAGAGCAGCTCGAAGCGCTGCGCCGTCGTCTGCGCGCCATGGAGCGTGACGGTCAGTTGGTGTTTACCCGTCGTCAATGTTACGCCTTGCCAGAACGCCTCGACTTACTGCGCGGCAAAGTGATTGGCCATCGTGATGGCTATGGCTTCCTGCGCGTGGAAGGCCAGAAGGATGATTTCTATCTCTCTGCTGAGCAGATGAAATTTTGCCTGCACGGTGATGTGATTCTGGCGCAGCCGGGCAGCGCTGACCGTAAAGGTCGTCGCGAGGCACGCGTCGTGCGCGTGCTGGAGCCGCGTAATAGCCAGATTGTGGGCCGCTACTTTACCGATGCCGGTACGGGTTTTGTGGTGCCGGATGACAGCCGCCTGAGCTTCGATATCCTGATCCCGCAAGACGACACGCTGAATGCACGTATGGGTTCAGTGGTGGTGGTGGAGATCATCCAGCGCTCAACCCGCCGGACTAAAGCTATCGGTAAGATCACCGAAATTCTCGGCGATGATATGGGCACCAGTCTGGCTGTCGATATGGCGCTGCGTACCCATGAAATTCCGCATACCTGGCCGGAAGAAGTCGAGAAAGAGATTTCGAAGCTGCAAGAGCAGGTGCCGGAAGCCGCGAAAAAAGGGCGCGTCGATCTGCGTGAGTTACCGCTGGTGACCATTGATGGTGAAGATGCGCGTGACTTTGATGATGCCGTGTACTGCGAGAAAAAACGCGGTGGCGGCTGGCGTCTCTGGGTGGCGATTGCAGATGTGAGTTATTACGTGCGTCCGGGTACGGCACTGGATGCGGAAGCGCACCAGCGCGGCACCTCCGTGTACTTCCCGTCGCAAGTGGTGCCGATGCTGCCAGAGATTCTCTCTAACGGCCTCTGCTCACTCAATCCACAGGTGGATCGCTTGTGTATGGTGTGCGAAATGACGGTCTCTGCTGGCGGTAAGCTGACCGGTTTCAAACATTACGAAGCGGTGATGAACTCCCACGCGCGTCTGACCTACACCAAAGTGTGGAATATTCTGCAGGGTGATGTTGAACTGCGTGAGCAGTACGCCGCGCAGGTGAAGCATCTGGAAGAGCTGCATCAGATGTATCAGGCGCTTGAAGTTGCGCGTGAACAGCGTGGTGGCATCTCCTTTGAAACTGATGAAGCCAAATTTATTTTCAATGCTGAACGTCGTATTGATCGCGTAGAACGCACCGTACGCAATGACGCGCACAAGTTGATCGAAGAGTGCATGATTCTCGCGAACATTGCCTCTGCGCGCTTTGTCGAAAAAAATCAGGAGCCTTCGCTGTTCCGCGATCACGATCGTCCAACGGAAGATAGCATCAAAAGCTTCCGAACCGTGTTGAACGAGCTGGGTTTGAGCCTGCCGGGTGGCGCGAAACCGAATCCGATCGATTATGCCGATTTGTTAAAGCAAGTGGCCGATCGTCCTGATGCGGAAATGCTGCAAACCATGCTGCTGCGTTCGATGAAGCAGGCAGTCTATGATCCTGAAAACCGTGGCCACTTTGGTCTGGCACTTCAGTCATACGCGCACTTCACCTCGCCGATTCGTCGTTATCCCGATCTGCTGCTGCACCGTGCTATTAAGTATCTGCTGGCAAAAGAGCAGGGCACGCTGAAAGGTAACACCACGCCAAACGGCGGCTATCACTATGACATGCAGCAGATGCTGCAACTCGGCCAGCACTGTTCAATGACTGAACGCCGTGCGGACGAAGCAACACGTGATGTGGCCGATTGGCTGAAGTGCGACTTTATGCAGGATCAGGTGGGCAACGTCTTTAATGGCGTGATCTCCAGCGTCACTGGCTTTGGTTTCTTTGTCCGTCTCAATGACCTGTTCATTGATGGTTTGGTCCACGTTTCCACGCTGGATAACGATTACTATCGCTTCGATCCGATTGGTCAGCGTTTGATCGGTGAGTCGGGTGGCCGTACTTATCGCCTTGGCGATGCTGTTGAAGTCCGTGTCGAAGCGGTGCATATGGACGAAAGAAAAATCGACTTCGCGCTGATCTCCAGCAAACGCGTACCGCGCGGTGAGGGTAAAACCGAGCGTGAACGTGAGAAGCGCGGCGGCAAACCACCGGCTAAGCGCCGCCGTGATGCCGGTAAAAAAGGCACTTTTGAGCCTGATTCTGCATTCCGTGGCGACAAGAAAAAGTCAGTGGTTGCTGAGAAACCGGCAAAAACTGAGAAAAAAGGCAAAAAAGTCTCGGAGAAAACCCGTAAAATCGCCGCCGCCACGAAGGCCAAGCGTGGGCCGAAGAAGAAACCTAACGAAGCCTGAGGCTGGGGTGCGAGGCCTGAAGGGCTGATCGCATCTTGATGCAAGGGTCGCCATAAATGGCGACCCTACGAAAGGTCAGCCTGTTGTAATGGCTACCGTACGTCAGAATAGCGCGTTTTGTAGGGTGCGCATTTATGCGCACCTGGTTATTACCCCAATATTCAAATATCTACATCCAACCTTGAGCAAACAAATGAGTGAAATAATTTTTGGTATTCATGCCGTGCAGGCGCTGCTGGAACGTGATCCTCAGCGTTTTCAGGAAGTCTTTATTCTCAAAGGCCGTGACGATCGTCGCCTGCAGCCGCTGATTGCCGCACTGGAAGCTCAGGGGATCGTAGTGCAGGTGGCTAACCGTCAATGGCTGGATAGCCAGGTGGAAGGCGGAGTGCATCAAGGCATTGTGGCGCGCGTCAAGCAGGGAAAAAATTATCAGGAAGGCGATCTGCCTGATCTGCTGCAAAGCCTCGATAAGCCGTTCTTGCTGGTGCTTGATGGCGTTACCGACCCTCATAACCTGGGTGCGTGCCTGCGTAGCGCAGACGCCGCTGGCGTGCATGCTGTCATTGTGCCCAAAGACCGCGCGGCCCCACTCAATGCCACAGCGAAAAAAGTCGCCAGTGGCGCCGCTGAAAACGTGCCGTTGATTCGCGTTACCAACCTGGCGCGCACCTTACGTCTACTGCAGGAATATAACATTTGGGTGGTCGGCACCGCAGGTGAAGCCGATCACACGGTGTATCAGAGCAAAATGACCGGCCCAATGGCGCTGGTGATGGGTGCAGAAGGCGAAGGGATGCGTCGTCTAACTCGCGAGCATTGCGATGAGCTGATCAGCATCCCGATGGCAGGTAGCGTCTCTTCTCTGAACGTCTCTGTGGCGACCGGTGTGTGCCTGTTTGAAGCGGTGCGCCAGCGTCAGGCGTGATCCTCGCCGCAAAAGTGTTTTTGTACCAGGCATAACTGCACATCATCTCCATACTTGAACCATGCGTTCAAGTATGGGGGATGCAATGTGATGCCTTGGACAACCCACAGTGTTTTCAATCAGCCGCAACCACTCAGCAATACTAACCTGTTTACCCGCGACAGCGCCTTGGTCGAAGCGGTCACCCGTGAAGGAGCCGGCTGGGATCGTGAATGGCTTGCCTCCGTCGGGCTGCAACTTGGCAGTGCCGAATCGCTTGAATTAGGCCGCCTGGCCAACACCCAATCGCCAGAGTTGCTGCGCTATGACGCGCGTGGTGAGCGACTCGATGAAGTCCGCTTCCATCCTGCGTGGCATCTTTTGATGCAAGGTTTGTGCGCCAGCCGTTTACACAATCTCAGCTGGCAACCGGATGTGCAGCCCAATGCGATGGTGGCACGGGCCGCTCGTTTTATCCTGCATGCCCAGGTGGAAGCCGGTTCGCTCTGTCCAGTCACTATGACGCACGCTGCCATCCCGCTGCTGCAAAACCATCTGCCGGACGCTTACGCCAGCTGGCGCGAACCGTTGCTCAGCGATCGTTACGATGCACACCATCTGCCGGGCAGCCAAAAGCGCGGGCTGTTGATTGGCATGGGGATGACGGAGAAACAGGGCGGGACGGATGTCTTGAGCAATACGACGCGCGCAGAACCGCTTGGCGTGCGTGGATCGGGTGAGCCTTATCGTATTACCGGCCACAAATGGTTCTTCTCGGTGCCACAAAGTGATGCGCATTTGATTCTGGCGCAAACGGCACAGGGACTGAGCTGTTTCTTCCTGCCGCGGCTGCTGCCGGATGGGACGCGTAATGCCATCCGTATCGAACGATTGAAAGACAAATTGGGGAACCGCTCTAATGCCAGTGCCGAAGTGGAGTTTCAGGACGCGATTGGCTGGTTGATGGGCGAAGAGGGCGATGGCGTCCGCTTGATCCTTAAGATGGGTGGCATGACGCGCTTTGACTGTGCACTGGGTAGCCATGGTTTGATGCGCCGAGCGCTCTCCATCGCTGTGCACCACGCGCAGCAGCGTCAAGTGATGGGGAAAAACCTCAGCGACCAGCCACTGATGCGTCATGTGCTGGCGCAGCAGTCGCTGCAACTGGAAGGACAGACTGCACTGCTATTACGGCTGGCACGAGCCTGGTCAACCCCCGCCAGTGAGCATGAACGCTTATATGCGCGCTTGTTGACTCCCGCTGCTAAATTCGGCATCTGCAAGGCGGGCATGCCGTTTGTGGCGGAAGCGATGGAAGTGCTGGGTGGGGTGGGTTACTGCGAAGAGAGTGAGCTGCCGCGCCTTTATCGCGAAATGCCGGTGAACAGCATTTGGGAAGGTTCGGGTAATGTCATGTGCCTCGACGTATTGCGCGTTTTAGGACGTCATGCGGATGTGATGACGATGCTGAATGATGAGTTTGACGCAGTGAAAGGCAGTAACCGTCACTTTGATCGTCGCTGGCGTCAGCTACGGCTGCAATTGAATAACCCGCGTGAAGGCGTGGCACGAGACGTGACGCAAGAGGTATTACAATTGGCGAGTGCGGCGGTGCTACTCAAAGTGGCTGAACCGCCGCTGGCCGATGCCTGGTGTGATCAACAGCTGGATATGCGTGGCCGACGCGCGTTGAGTGAAGATCTCGCCACGCGCTTACTGCTGCGCGCCAGCGCCAGTTGAGGGAGCGCCATACAGAATGGCCGTGCCATACCAAAAACCGGGCAGGGTAGTTTCATCCAGCATCAGAATTTGATAATAGACCGCGCCCAGTTGGTTGGCTCGCGCGGCCAGTGCGCGCTCCGCATCATCAGGCGATCCACGCGTGGTGACCGTGATATTGCCGAGTTTACGCAAGCCGCCACTTTGCGCACGAGTAATCTCTTGCGCGTGGCTGGTGGGCGGTGGCGGTGCCTGAGGCGTGGTTTTGAACGCAGCACAGCCACTTAACAGCAGGCTTATGACCAAAAAAAGGCAACGCATAGCTTGCTCCAGAAAGAGGAAGATAGCTCCAGTTTATGCCATCTTCCTGGCTTGTATCAGTCCTTTAAATGAAAAACGCTCACTAACTGGGTTAAATGATGGCCTTGCTGGCTTAACGTGTGTGCGGTGGACTCGGATTGGGAGACCATATCACTACTTTGATGGGTGGCCTGGCCAATGTGATTCATCGCCAGATTGACCTGACCAATGCCAGCTGCCTGTTCCTGTGCCGCAATATTGATTTCGCCCATTAGCGTTTTTACCTGCTCAATATGGCTGACGATGTGCTGCATCGCTTCACGCGTTTGCTCTGAAAGCGTATGTCCCGCCGCGACTTTGTCGATTGAGGTCGTGATTAACGCATCGATCTCTTTCGCCGCCGTGGCGCTGCGTTGCGCCAGCGCACGGACTTCCGCTGCGACCACGGCAAAGCCTTTGCCATGCTCACCGGCACGCGCCGCTTCCACCGCCGCGTTCAGCGCCAGAATATTGGTCTGGAAAGCAATGGATTCAATGACATGAGTGATATCGGCGATGCTCTGTGAGGCGATGCGAATTTCAGCCATGGTTTCGACTGAGCGAGCGACAGTATTGCCACCCTGATCGACAGTGCTGGCCGCTTCACTCACCAGCGCCATTGCCTGGCGCACGTTGGCGGCGGTTTGTGCTACGGTCGCGCCAAACTGTTCCATGCTGGCAGAAGTCTCTTCGACGCTGCTGGCCTGACGACCAATCTGTTCGCTGATACTGGAGCTACTGGCCGCGATGGTATCCGTACCCCGGCTGATATCACGCGCGGCATGGCGTACCTGGCTCACCACTTTCTCAAGCCCATCACCGATGCCATTGATGGCAGAGACCAGTTGACCGATTTCGTCCTGACGCGAGGAGTCGAGATGCGCTTGCAAGTTACCGGCTGCATATTGTTCCGCGAGATGGATAACCTGCTGTAATGGGCGGGTAATCGCGCGGCGGCTGTACCACATAAAGCCCACGGCAAAGGCGATCACCAGTGCAAGGCCCATCGCCATAAACAGGTTACGGCTGTGAGTGATCGGCTCGAGCAGGCTGGCGCGACTGACTTCCCCGGCAATAACCCAGTTCCAACCCGGCAGTTGTTGCCACGCCAGCAGTTTGGTTTCGCCATCGAGTTCAATACTCAGCAATCCCTTTGGCTGCGTCAGCAACTGTTGCTGCACGGCGGAATTCCAGCGCGGCAATTGACCTTCTGATTGGCGATCGAACAGATACTGTCCTTGTGTGCTACCCGGCGCACCGTTTAGCACAAAAAAACTGCCGCTTTCACCGAGATGGCGTGCCAGCACTTTGTCACGCATCAGCGCATATTGCGCATCGATTTGCACACCCACGAACAGAATGGCGATCACGCTACCGCTGTCGTCCTTAACGGGCTGATACTGCGTGATATAACGATGGCCAAACAGGGTAGCTAAGCCACGATACACTTCCCCTTGATTCACGCTGCGCCATGCCGCGCTGCTGCGATCCAGTTTGGTGCCTATCGCGCGACTGCCATCTTCCTTTTTCAATGAGGTGGCGATGCGGACATAATCCTCACCGTCTCGCACAAAAATGGTTGATACCGCGCCCGTGCGGTCCAGAAAATCATCCACCGCGATTTGATCCAGATTGAGGGTTTTCAGCCCTGCTCGCAGGGTCGGGGTGCTGAACTCACCCACCTGAATGCGTTCGCTTTCATCACGGCTAAAGCGCTTGGGCAGAAAGCTCTGGAACAGTTTGGTGTAATTCGCCACTTCTTCTGACAAGGTGGCATTGAACATCGTGGCCATCTCATTGATGCCCGATACCTGATTCTGCATATCGTCTGTGGCGAGTTGTTCAAGCTGGCGAGCAGCGTTATGGCTCAGGGTCAAAGTGAGGGCAAACATTACAATGGCTACGCTGATAGACGTCAATACAGACAGTTTAATGCCAAGACTCATGGCGCTGAGAGAGAGACGCTTCATAAAGTACCTATTAAAGAATATTTGAGGGAATACAAGATCAACGGCAAATTCAGCAAAAGGTTTAGTACAGAAATTATGCTGATGACATGTGAAGTCGCTCGCGTTTTGCCGTTCAGCGCTTACACTGTGACCGGTGATAATCATTCTCAACGGAGGCGGTATGATTGAGTTGGCGACGGAGAATCTGGCCGGTATTGAGTGCATTCACGCAGCCCCCGCAGGACAGCGGCAGGCGCGTTTACCCACCATCCTGTTTTATCACGGCTTTACGTCATCCAAAGAGGTGTATAGCTACTTTGCGGTGGCGCTGGCCCAGGCCGGTTTTCGCGTGGTGATGCCGGATGCTGACATGCACGGCTCTCGCTACAACGGTGACACCGAAATGCGTATGACGCACTTCTGGGAGATCCTTAGACAGAACATTGACGAAGTCCCGTTGCTAGAAACTGCACTGCGTGAGAAGGATTGGATTGCTGATAAGCGTTTTGCAGTGGCTGGGGCCTCAATGGGCGGTATGACGGCACTGGGTGCGATGGCGCGTTATCCGCAGATTCACAGCATCGCTTGCATGATGGGCTCGGGCTACTTTATGCAACTCAGCCATACCCTGTTTCCCCCCCTGGTGGCACGGACTCCCGAGCAAAAGGAGACGTTTGCCGCGCGTCTGGCACCCTTGGCACCTTACGATCCCAGTCAGCAATTAGACAAGTTAGCTAATCGCCCCTTGCTGCTGTGGCATGGTGAGGCGGATGAGGTGGTGCCGTTTGCCGAAACGGTCCGGCTGGAGAAAGCGCTACGTGACGCGCAGTTGGACGGGAATACGACTTACCTTTCGGAGAAGCAAATCGGCCACAAAATTACCCCTTCCGCTCTTATCGCATTGGTGAGCTTTTTCAAACACCACCTGTAGAAACAACTCGGGCTGGCAAACGATGCCAGCCCGTTACGTCGTCCGATATTACAGTTGTGAAGCCAAACGATCTGCTGCACTGGTATTCGCACTGACTGGGTTACTACTGCCAGGCGTATCCAGCCGGTTGACGTAGACATAGCCTGAAGCCGCATTGCTGCTGTTACTTCTCATCTGCTGCGCATAGTCAGCGGAGCTGGCAAGAGCGGGTGTAGACAGGAAGAGACCCAGTAAAGTGGCGAAAATGAGGGTTTTCATCATCGACCTCCTACTCACAGGGATTTCACTCTCAGACGCGCCGAATAAGCCAACCCGTTGCGTCTGTAAATAGTTTAGTTGTTCGCCACATTGATGCCAGATCGTCCCATTGAACGCCTCCATCAGTGATTTTGAACAAACCCTCGCTAACCTGCTGAATCCTAATCCTTAGCACATAATGTGCGCTTAACTGGCACGACTCCCGCTATTTGATGAATTGTGCGCTTGAGTTTCCAGGGGGACGCCAGTATGATTACGCGTCAATTTTTCAGCTGCATTCAGAGGTGTGTTTCATTTAAATGACTCACAACCTATAACGTTCCTTGCTTCCATGGGCCGCAGCTGACCCCGACAGGAGGCTGAATAATCCGTAAGGAGCTATCGATGCGTCATTACGAAATCGTATTTATGGTCCATCCTGACCAGAGCGAACAGGTTCCAGGTATGATCGAGCGTTACACTGGTGCTATCACCGGTGCACAGGGCACGATTCACCGTCTGGAAGACTGGGGCCGCCGTCAGCTGGCTTACCCAATCAACAAACTGCACAAAGCTCACTATGTTCTGCTGAACGTAGAAGCACCGCAGGAAGTGATTGACGAGCTGGAAACTAACTTCCGCTTCAACGACGCCGTTATCCGCAGCATGGTTATGCGCGTTAAGCACGCGGTAACTGAAGCATCTCCGATGGTTAAAGCGAAAGATGAGCGTCGTGATCGTCGCGAAGACTTCGCTAGCGAATCATCAGATGACTCAGATGCTGGGGATTCTGAAGAGTAATCCGACATGACGGCAAATCGACTGCGCCTGTCAGGCACTGTGTGCAAGACGCCAGTTCGAAAAGTCAGTCCGTCAGGGATTCCTCACTGCCAGTTCGTGCTTGAGCACCGTTCTGTGCAGGAGGAAGCCGGTTTTCACCGGCAAGCCTGGTGTCAGATGCCGGTGATTATCAGCGGCAGCACCCATCAGGTGATTACTCAACATATAACGGTCGGTACGCAACTCGTTCTCGAAGGTTTCATTAGCTGCCATCAGGCACGCAATGGTCAGAGCAGAATGGTGTTACATGCCGAGCAGATTGAATTGATAGATTCTGGAGACTAGCCAAATGGCACGTTATTTCCGTCGTCGCAAGTTCTGCCGTTTCACCGCGGAAGGCGTTC
>OBJT01000467.1_pt1 | contig 10522 bp, 8 predicted proteins | sample 1519861 | NCBI WGS metagenome assembly OBJT01 (sample SAMN02401118, study PRJEB22541) | soil metagenome, isolate JX
GAAATACTCAAATTTTTTAAATGATCCCGTATGGGGTTGGTCGAAAATAACAAGTTTGTGTAGTGAGCTATCTTTGGAGATGACCACACAGAACCCAGAAACCAACTTGAAGAAAGGAATGCGTCTTTAGTTGATTGACTAATCACGTTATTTTCACGTAAGCTGAACAGTCTTACACATAAAGGATTGCTCATGCTGGCTGTGGCTCGTTGGTTTGTGGTCGTGTGCTTATGTATATCCGGTTTATTTACAAGTGTTGAGGCGTCGGCTCAAACGGCACCTCAGCCCAAATGTTTTGTAAATGGTGGAACAACCTATCCTGGTTGTGTGCCAGCAAAGATGGTGTTTCGTATTGATAGTCATAATGAGAAAAAGACATTCAATTCTGTTGAGCCAGCTGTTTTGGCCATTATTAGCGAAAAAATAAAGCCTCGCTGTGAGACGATGGGTTTTACGTGTAACGAAATTTATCGTGAACACCGTCAATACACTGGTATAACAGACAATGGCAAGTGTAAAAACTACACAACATATGCTGAGCTTCCCACTTACTATCGAACTAATGATCTTAGATATTTAATTAACTATCGCTTCAATATGTATACTTATCGCGCTCTAACATGTCAGAACGCGGACCAACAACAGTCTGCTCTTTTCTTAAGTAGCATGGGTGGTTTTGATGTGTATGGCGCTGCCATTTGTCCCAACTCTTACAAGCCTATTCTTGAGTTTCCCAATCAGTATTCTGGAAATTTTGGTTACTATTGTTATCCACCAACCGCTATTCCATTAGCCACAACAGAATCCAAGCTTAGGGATTCCTGTGTTGATGGCGGTCGCCAAATGTGTGGCATGGCAGGAAATCCTGTCGATCTGGCAGCTGGCGGTATCAAGGTTGAATCGCATACCGATCTGGTTGTAGCCGGTGATTTTCCTATTGAGTGGATCCGTACCTATCGCAGCCTTGGATCAATCTATGACAATATTCGCCCCTGGATGTTCTTGAGTGTAAAGAAGGCCGATATTGTGGATGGTGGGCTGAGTGGTAGTTCCTGGGCAAGCATCACTCGTGGGGATGGCACACAGTTAATGTTCAAAGGCCAGGGTGCTGCTGGTAACAGAAGTTGGGCAGTAGAATGGGGCCAAGTATCCCAGCAGTCTCGCTTTGCTGTTAAGTCCACACTTTCTGACTGGGTTGAAAGTGGCCAAGTCAAAGGTGTCGTATTAAAAAACGATTTTGGTCAAAAAGAGTTTTATACTGCTGCAGGCCAGTTGTATAAGGTGGAGAATGCTCAAGGTAAAAAGCATTTATATATTTACAATGCTGAGGGTCTTCTTAAAAAAATAGAACAAGAGGGTGGAAGATCTTTGGTTATTGAATGGGCTCAAATGCCTGTTCCAGAAGGACAAGGATCGACGGTTATTGAAGAAACGGTTCCAGGTGTTCCCACAGTTCCTCAAAACGCAACCTATTCCTATTATGACAATGTCAACACGCGCAAGGATATGTTCTTGTTGCCAGTGATTAAATCTGTTTCAGATGGTGATCGTACCATTCACTACCAGTGGGAGGGTAATTATTCGTATTCCTATTCGTTTATGCCTCTTCTGAAATCGGTGACTAAAGCAGATAGCCGGATATGGAGCTATCAATACGGTGGGCTTGGAGAATTTTCTCATTTACTAGGCGGTGTGATTGATCCTTCCGGTAAAATAGTTGCAACTTATATTTACAAAAACGGCTCTTATTTTGTCGGCGAAGAGTGGAAGGGCGCCCCCGATGCTCAACCTGAAAATAAAATAGATTATATAAGTTTAGGTATAAATCGACTGAGTGATGGATTAGGTAATAGCTATGGTTATTCAAGCTTCAATGGCAATATGGCGGGTTATGAAAAAGATTGCCCCCTGTGCTCTGGTCAGAAGGCTTTATCTGTCAGTTACAATGCCAACCAGCTGGTTTCGCGCCTGACGGATTTTAATAATGTAGCCACCACCTTTACTTACGATGCCGAAGGGCGCATGGCAACCAAGGTAGAGGCCTCTGGTACCGCTTTGGCTCGAACAACCTCTTACACATGGGTCTCAGGTTACAACTTGCCTCAAACGGTAACTGAGTCTGTTTGGGTAAATGGCTCTGCAGGTCAACGAGTAACTACGTGGACCTACAATAGCAAGAACCAGCCACTCTCTAAATCCGTGACAGCACCTAATGGTGCCGGTGGTAATGATACTCGCATCACTCATTATTCTTACAATAGTCAAGATCGATTGTCTCAGGTGACAGATCATCAGGGCCTTGTAACGGCAATCTATTACAATGCTTATGGTGATGTAATTGCCAGGGTGGAAAACCCCGGTACCGCCGCAGAACGTGTAACACGCTGGGGTGGTCATAAGGCAGACGGTTTGGCTCGTTGGTCCATTAATCAGGAGGGGGTTGTTACCCTATCCGAGTGGGATCTGTCCGGAAATCTGCTTGAAACTCGCCAAGGTATCGTAACAGGAGCCCCCTCCGATGTGATGCTGGGTGCCGGAACCTGGTTCCCGGTATTGTCTTCTGGTAGCATTCGTCAGGTAGGTTATTCCTACAATGATGTTGGATTACTGCAGCGCATTGATGATGTGGATGGGACTTACAATGAGTTGGTTTATGACCAGGTAAATCGCTTGACCGCAATTAAGAAGTTTGGCCTTAACAATGCATTGGTGTCTACCACCGCATTAACCTTGGATCGCATGTCCAATGTGACCGCAGTAACACTAAAGAATGGTGTCGGTCAGGTGGTTGAAAAGACTGGGGAGGTTTACGACGATCAGTATCGCGTATCCAAACTACTCAATGCTGCAGGAGAAATTCTGTGGTCAAAGACATTTGATGGCATGCATAATCCTTTGGCAAGCATAGATGCTTTACAGCGCACCACTACATCTCAATTTGATGCCTTGGGGCGTGCTTTCAAACAGATTGATGCCAATGGCAACTCCTTCAATGTCACATATGGTCCCCAGGATGAAATTGCCAGCGCAAAGGATGCCAGAAATGTATTGACCTCGTATACCTACAATGGTTTTGGCGAGATGCTTAACCTGATCTCTCCCGACAGGGGCACTTGGAGCTTTACTTATGATGCGGCAGGAAGGCATATATCCACTGTTGATCCTCGCGGCGTGGTGGTAACCACTGCCTATGATGGCTTGAGCCGTCCTATCACCCGAGTTTTCTCAGATGCCAATGTTTCATCAGGAGCTACCGGGTTTAAACCTGGTACCATTGCCCAGGCATTTACATATGATGTGTGCGCTAATGGTAGGGGGCGGTTATGTTCCTTTGCTGATAGCTCTGGTCAAACAGCCTATGCTTACAATGCCTGGGGAGAGCGCACAGGTAAGGCATGGACGGGTAAGACCGGATCACTGGGCGCAGGTGTAACAATCAGCACGGGATATGGCTATGAGGCCTCCACGGGGCGTTTGGTCGCAGTCACCCTGCCATCGGGTAAGACCACTTCAATCCAATATGGGAATGATGGAAACATAAGCGCTGTATCCTATGATGGCCGTCCTGTAGTAGCCAATGTTCACTGGACAGCATCAGATAAGGTAGCGGGTTGGACATGGCCGCAGTCTACGGGTTGGAGCGGTACCCACGCCCAGGTTTCCTTCACTTATGACCTTGATGGTCGACCTGTTGAAATTGAAGATGCGGATACCCGTAATCTGGTGTGGGATAAGGCAGATCGATTGGTTGGTGTGGGTGATGAACAAAATGCTGCGGCTAACCAGATCTATGGATATGACAAATTGGACAGGTTGGTATCAGCTGAAGTTGGCGCATGGAATACCCCGATGATCTTTGGTTATGACAGCGTGGGTAACCGCACCTCAGTAAGTGATGATGTGGGTGGATCCTCCTGGCAATATACGTATGGTCTGACCTCCAATCGATTGGTTAACCAGGCCTCCGTTTCTTCAGGATCACCCACTGCTTCTTTTGCTTCCTCCTATGATGCGATGGGCAATCTGATCAATGATGGAATTGGCTTAAGCCTGACCTATGATGCAACGGGGCGACTGGCCAGCGGGAGTAAGGGAGCATCGGGTATGAGTGCAGTTTACAATGCTCTAGGTCAACGGGTAGCCAAAGCTTCCTCTTCTGAAACTCGCCTGTATGCTGTAGATGAGGCGGGTCGTCCGCTGGGAGTCTATTTAGTGGATGGGTCACAACCTAATGGGTACCGAGTAGAAGAGGAATACGTTCACTTGGATGGGTGGCGTCCGGTAGCTGTGGTGCGTCCAAATAGTCTTGTTGGTATGAGTAATCCCAAGATTTTCCCTGTGCTAACTGATCATTTGGGAACCCCAAGAAAGGTGTTAGATGGTGATACTGGCCTGGTCCGTTGGTCCTGGGATGCCAAGCACCCCTTCGGCCATGAGCTGCCTAATGAGGTGCCGACTGCAGGTCAGGATACCTTTACTTTTGATCTAAGGTTCCCAGGCCAACGCTATGATGAGGAAATAGGCTTATTCCAAAATGGTTTCCGTGACTATCACCCAGGATTAGGACGATATGTTCAAAGTGATCCGTTAGGACTGAATGCTGGATGGAATACCTATTCCTATGTGGGGTCTAAACCAACCATGTCAGTAGACTACCATGGTTTAATTGATATGAATTCTTACCAGAGGGATCCCGGAGATATCAGATATAAAAGATGTCGTGGAAGCAAATGTGCATTTTTAGAACAGGGAACAATGAAAACAGATAAAGGAAATCGGTTTTTGGTTTACAAAATTATCTCTGGAGCTGATATTTTTAGGCAAAATTGTCACGGATATGGCTTTGGCATTGATTTTTGGGTGGAAAACCCACTACCTGTTTACCAAGATGAGTATGAAGTCGTTGAAACAGAAGGTGAGGCTGACTTGATATTGTGGAAGGAAGGTGAAAAACCCGTCCATACCTCTAAGGTCGGTTTAATTAATTGGGGTAAAAATGGTGCCCAGCCAGTTTTCATAGATCCTAAAATTTTCCATACTTATGGAAGAAAAGCTGTTTTTTATAGGAGAATAAAATGAGGATTAATGTTTTATTTATTTTGTGTCTTTGCTTGGTGGGTTGTAGGGGTGATAGTTCATCTTTAGATGCAACAATGACTACTGATGATCAGTATGTGTATTATATCAAAGAGTTTTGTTCAAAAGAAAATGTAAAACTAAGACTGGCTGAAACTGGTAGTAAAGAAGAAGAAGTTTTAGAATTCTCTACTGGTGGTATGATTTTTACACCATGTCCAGGTGAGAAGGTGAGAGAAGCATTTAGTAATTTAACGGAAGAGGATGTGGAAAAACATAAAAAAGAATATAGGGAAAGATATCAGCCAAAAAAATGAAAAATTAATCAGAACGAGCCAGTTTTTTAAACTGGCATTTAAACTGAAGGTGGAGCTTACAATTTTAGTTTTTTGTCGGAAGCAACAAAAAAGAGTGACTGTCAGATGATAATCTTAAACGGTTAGTTTTCCGTCTGGAGCATTACAGGGGTAATAGATAAAAATATTGCCAATTTTTCAGCAGTATTATTCTGTATTTATGACAATTATAGGCATGAATACAGAATATGATTTCACTTATATTGCTCTCAAATGAAATAGCCGCCAAGTTTCCTTGACGGCTATTGTTACCTTAATGTTGTTAAATACGGGATTTACCAGGCGGGCCGATACGCAGAGAAGTCATAGTTGCGACCCTGGATCTGCAGAGTGAAACGACCTTCATTAAAGGTCAGGATCTCAATGTTATCGGCAACCTCCAGATCAAGACTCTGACCGATAGTAAGAAGGCTCTGGCCATAGCCGATATGAGAAAGAGTGGTCAGAAGCGGGTTAAGTCCGCCCTCATAAAATACGCGATACTTTTCGAAGATTTCCTTAAGATTCATTTAAATATCAGCCTTTTGTCTAGCTTTATTTTAACAATGCTAAGCTTAACCAAACCTTATTTTGGCAAGTTGTACTCCTTTTCTACTTCGTGTACACTGGCCTCCTTAGCGTAAGAAAAGGAGCTCGCCCCATGATCACCATTGAAGAAGAAGATGTTGAAGTCCTGCGCAGCTGGGGCATGGGGCTTGAGAATATCCGTGAAAACTGCCATTTCTGTTCAACTCCGACCAGCACCTGGCATATCCCCAGCAACACTCCAGTTTGCGGTGGGTGTGCCCAAGTGCACAGCGTAAGTGAACTCCCTGCTCGCGTAGTTCGTAAGGCTTCTTAACAGTAGGGTTACAAGGTAGCCCTGCTTGTTTTACTGATGACCGTTATTCCATTTCTAATCTTTAAGGCAACAAACTATGAACCTGCAAGATTTCGCCGCGCTGTATCGAAAGCTCAACTCAGTTCAGGGCCGAGTTGAAAGCCTGGAAGTGAATGAGGAAGGCCATCTGTCGGAAATTGTCCTCAATGGATTTTCCAAATCCGGTACCCTGAAGGTTACTCGAACGCAGACGGGTATTACTACAACTGCCCGCTACAATGAAGTGCGCCAGTGCGATGATGTGGAGTATGACTCCAATGTTGAAAACGCATTTGATTTCATTCTGCATCAGGCCCTGGTCTGGTACCGCAGCGGTATTGAGCGAGGCTTTGGTGCCAGCCCACTGTGGATTGAAGACTGGGTTGCTGCAGGTCTGTTGGAAAAGAAGACTGAGACTGTGGTTTCCTACCACCTGCGCTAGTGGTGGTGTCACTCTCAGTATGTGATGTTTTCTGAATAAAGCCCTCGCTGAAGCGGGGGCTTTATTTTGGTGTTAATTGTTAGCCTCTACAACAAGGTTCTCCAGAAATGTCCTAGAGAGCCCTTTTACGTTGTGGGTGTATTATCGGGGTGGTTTGATCCAAAACCGCTCACGCAATGGATAAGTCTGCGCAAATTCGAAGCCCTCATCCCATAATTGGCTTTCCACTTCATTGCACCCGTAGGGATTGTGATAACTGGTCAGCTTACTCACAGCGGCTAAGAAACCCTGACAGCGAGCCACATCATATCCATCACTGCAATATTCCATGGCAAAGAAGCGTTCATCACCATTCACGCTTTTTACATCTACCGAATATTGACTGGCCGTGGCACAAAATCTACTCCAAACCTTGTTTCCTGAGGTTTGAATAAGTAGCTGAACCAGCAGCATTTCTGGATTTTTTTGCAGGCATGATACTGCTTTGCTCCATGTATCAAACGTATTTTCAGGCGCAATTTTCAAAGCAGTGATGTCAACATACTGCCTCTGATTATTAGAGAATGCGGCAATAGCCTCAAAATCTTTAGAGGGAACCACAGCAAATTTTTGAAGCGCTTCCCCAAGATTTGCGACCATCGTATATTTTGGGAAATTGCCAGGGGCAGTGGTATATTGTTTTGCGCGGGCAATACTGTAAAAACCATCACGCATAAAGGGTAGCTTGCATACCTGGGCAACGCTTAATCCCAGCTTTTTAGCTTCAATGGGATCAGAGGGGAAGCGACAAGCCAGCTTAACGATGAATTTCTGATCATCTTCTGTAGCATTAAGATGTTCTAGCTCTTTATGTACATAGGAAAGCACATTGTCACCCAAGAATAGACCAAAGCTCACATCATCCCCCTCAATATTTAAAGAGTAGGATTGGTCATGTTTTGCCCAGGTCCAGTGGCGAATGTTACTTGTTGGGTGTGTATCAACGTATTTACGAATATCGGCATTGATGAGTTGGATCCAGACTACGTGGGGATTACTATCAGCTTGGGATACCGGTATTGTGGAGTGGGTAGGCGCAACGCCTAGATGGTTTTGGAGATCATGAAGGCTTTTGAATCCGGCTGCCCTAGCAATAAGTTCAGCGGATTGAGAGAGTGATACGGTATCACCCATTACCTCTTTTAGTGCCTTATGTAAACGCTTGTTGAATTTGGACAGATTGTCCGATGTGATTTGTACGCTCATAACCAGGTCTCAATTTTTTGGGCGTTTCAAAAACGAGTGGATATTTTTCACCCAGAAAAAAGGATGGTTTAGTAATTATGCGTAACACTACATCGTCCTGTCAGATAGACTTTGCCTTCGTGTCCACTCGGCGCGGCTGGGTGGCCGTAGAAACAGTATATATGAGGCAGGCTATGAAGCGCAACTAGTTCTAGTTCCTTCTGGCTACCTGAAAAAATATTGCGCGTTGTGACGCAGTGGATACCGACTATTGCCGAGCGTTGTTGACAGGCTTGAAATTAAGCCTACTTTTCCAAAATGAAAAAACAATCACACACTAGAGGAATTATTGCCGTTGCTCTTGCCTGGCTGGCTGTAGCAATTGTTCTTGCAGATAAGATTATGTCTAGTTAGATGAATTACTGGACCATGAAAAAATCCTCCTCCCGGTTTGGCAATGTTGGTTGACCCCGCCTTTATACTGATTGAGCAATTCCCAGGCATCTGGTAAATAGGAAGGGATGCTGTTAAGATGACAGCCTCTCTTGGAGGCTTAAAATGCGTTCATTGTTTTATTACACTACCACCCTACTTTTGGTTATTGTGGCTGTGCTTTTACTAACCACGGATAATACCGGGTTAAAAACCCCGGCGCCCTATAAAACGGCTATCTCCGAAGTTCGGGTCGGTCAGGTGGATTTTGTTCCCGCTCATACCAAGCAGGTTTATGTAGGCAGATCTTTTATTACTCGAAAGATTCCTGATATGGAAGAGACTACTCTAACCATTATGGGAAAAGAGGGAGCACATTCCTTCGTTAGCTGGTCTCGCCCAGCAGCAGATGCCCCATTTGTTCTTGAGCCTGGCCAACTATTGGTTGCCTGTCATTTCGATGATGATCGTATTCCATCAGAGAAATCTGTTATCCAGGTGGCTAAAAAAGCCGAAGATATTCATTCTAATTTCTGTCAAAGTGCATCTAAAAAGGAACATGTTAAATAATGGAAAATAGTAGTGACGGTTTCAATTATGGACCTAAAATATCACAGACAGAATACGAAAGCAGAAGCTCTGAGTTAGCGAAGTTGGAGTTTTCTGAGGGGATCACCAAAGAGCAGGAAGAGAATCTTCGCCAAGAACAGATTAACCTTCTGATTGATTACCGCCTTGGCGTTGGATTTCCCGAACACCGTCGTTTACGTATTCTGGCCGCACATAAAAAATTAAGTCGCCGGTTACTGTGGCGTTTGCTGGGAAGCTTTGTTGTAAATCCTATTAGGCCCTCTGATGCTTTGGCGAGATCACAGGTGCGCAATTTCTCCAAACTACTCAATGATGCAGAGCTGGCAGCCTTGTTTGATTTAACAATAGAGGATGTAGTTCGTCTGAAGAAATAAAAAAGCGGCCTTAGAGCCGCTTTTTTTTACAGGCGCTTTCCTGGTTTGCGCAATCCATTATTTTTTATTTGTGGAGTAGCATGCTCAAGTCGGTATTCTTCCTGCCAAGTTTGAATGGCCGCCTGCCATTGCCTTGCGTTATCAGCTCGCTGATTGAATTGAAAAAATTCTGCTAGTCCCTTGTAGAGTTTGCTTCCATTGGAAATAGGGACTTCGCTCAACTCAACATCATGTTGGGTCCAGAAGTCTACCCAAACCTTGGCAAATTCAAACGTGCTAGGGTTGGGCTGGGATAGTGAAGGGAAATGGCCATTAGGAGTATAAAAGAAGTAAGCCAGCCAAAGGGATGCCGCACTATCAAGAATATCTTGACCATCAGGCCAGCCTGAGAGTTTTGCTTTGCGACCTCGTAGATCCAGGCATATGGGGGTGTGACCAGTGCCACCCTGTTCATTATAGCGATCAAGCCAGGTTTTAATCCAGTCAACCCGTTTCATATTTTTTTCATTGGGCTCGTCATCAATTTTTTTTGATGTCTCCGACCCCTGCAGCGCCTTACTAGCAATAATAAGTGCTTCTAGAGCGCTACCATCTTTTAAGAAACCTTCTGACCATGTGACCCCTTTATCCCAGAGGAATGAGGCCAGTTTCCAGTGTTGATATCGGCAAGCCAGATCTAGTAATGTATTATCCCTATCCCTGAATTCAATCAGTTCTTTATTCTTTGTTGATTTGAAGAAATCAATAATAGGATAGTCATCCAGCACTGTGTCATGACGGTAACCAGGATCGATGGGGCCTGCTCCTGTATACTTTCCAAAATACAACATGATCTGCCCAATAAGACTGGCAGGGCCCTTCATGACTGGACATAGTGCTTTCCATGAGTGTTCCCCCAGCATAACTCCTTTAAGAAAGGTGCCACTAAGATCAATAGAGTTCTCTCCAAATTCACTGAAGGGTGCCCATTCAATATCTAGAGCAAGACCCTTGGGAGTAAATATGACAGGAAAGGTAGAGCCTCTAACTTTTGGAAATGGAATATCCTGCTTAACTAATTCTTCTCTTATTTTTCTGGTTTCCGCATAAAAATCAGGAAAGGTTAACTTGTTTTTAGGGGTAAGTTGACCTTGTCTAACAACAAGAGTCATGGGCTCTTTGCTTAAAA
>OBJT01000469.1_pt1 | contig 10505 bp, 14 predicted proteins | sample 1519861 | NCBI WGS metagenome assembly OBJT01 (sample SAMN02401118, study PRJEB22541) | soil metagenome, isolate JX
CCCCCCCAAACACAAAAGCGCCCTAGGGCGCTTTTGTGTGGGAACCCTTTATTTTTACACCACCATTTTGCGGGCCACCGTAACGGTGGTCACCACCTCTTCTTGCCGCGCGCCGGTAAACACGATCGCTTCAGGACTGCAGACGCGCGCCCGCACCGCGTCGTTGTATTTCTGCGCGCAGAAGTCCTGCGCCCGCTGCACAAACTCCGCCCACACCTCTGCTGGGGGCAATTCCCACACCGCAACCGACACCGACATCAGCGAAGGGCTGGGGTAGGCAATTTTTTGCGCTTCAGCCGAGCCCGCCGGATAATCCGCGCCGCACCCGTCCATCACCCACCTGGGCGTTTCCGCCACGTTGAAATACACCGGCGGATACTCTTCGTCCACCCCTTGGTGCGCGGTAATATGCTCCACCCACCATTGTCCAAACCGCATCTCTTGGGCCGCCGCCGCGGCAATCGCGGCAATCCCACTGTGGTCGTATTCGTGCACACACCCTGTGCAGTACGCCCCCAGTTCCCGCTCAAAATTGCCCGCGTAATTTTCCGTGTCCACCGTCAACACAAACACCGTTTGGGACGTCATGCCGTCAGTCTCCGTTTGGGTTGGGTCTCAAGGCTGGCGGTGCGCACCCCAGTCAGGCCAATGGCCGAACGGTGCGGATTCCACGTGGGGGCGGTCTGCACATACACCCGTTCGCAAAAGTCAATCACGCGCTCTTGAAATTCCTCCCACACCTCGGGAGGAGGCATATCCCGCACCGCCACCGACACCGATTGGTACGCCGGATAATGCCGCCCCCCAATGTCCACTCCCACCGCGCCGATTTGGAAGTGTCCACCCATTCCGTTGTTGAACCAACCCGGGGTGGCCGCGATATTGGCCACACACGCTTCCTCGTTTTCCGGCCCCACGTGCGCCACAATGTTGTCCGCCCACCATTGCCCAAAACGCATCTCCCCCCGCGCGCTGTTGGCCAAGTCTTCCTGCGGCGCCCTCTCGTCCGCGCAACCGGTGGCGTACGCCACCATTTCCCGTTCAAAGTTGCCCGAATAATCCAGTGTGTCGACATAAATCAGGTGCATCGTTTGTCCTTTGTTAAGAGTGCTGGAGGTCAAAAGTGGGAAAGGAAATTGTAGGGGGTTACACCCGTTGCTTGAGCTTGGAGATGGGGGCCGCTTCTTGCCGCACGCCCGTCAATGTAATGGGCTGTTTGGCGGAGTTGGACCAATGCGTAAGATAATGCGTTTCACAAAAGTCAATCACGCGCTCTTGGAATTCCTCCCACACCTCTTGGGGCGGCAATTGGTCCACCACCATTTTCACCGACAAATACGCCGGGTACGTGCGTTCGAAGTTTTCCGCTTCCACGCTGTCGGCGCGCACGCACCACCCCCGTCCGTTGTTCACCCAATCGGGCGTGGGGTGGAGGGACACCGGGCGCATCATATCCGCGCCGTGCTCATCGTCTTCCTGCATCACCATGTGTTGTTCCCACCACGCGTAATGTTTCATTTCCTCGCGCGCGTCCTCCGCTTCCCCATCGCCCACGCCGCAATCGCCATAACACCCCGTGGCGTACGCCACCAGTTCCCGTTCAAAATTGCCCGCGTAGTTTTCCGTGTCCACAATCAAAAAGTGCATATTGTCCTCAGAATTTGGGTTTGCGGGCGCGCTGTTCGTGCCGCGCGCCGGTTAAGGTGATGGTGTTGCGTCCAGGATCCAACTGGGGGTAAATGGTCTCCGAAAATTCAATCGCCCGCTCTTGGAATTCCTCCCACACATCTTGAGGGGGCAACACGCGGGTCCGTAAGCGCACCGACAAATACGCCGCGCAACGCGTGGTGATGTGTTGGGCCTGTTCGTCGTCCACATGAAAATGGCGACCGTACCCGTCGTTGAACCACTGCGGAGTGGCGGTGATCGTGGCAATTTGGCTGCGCCCCTCCGACACCACTTGTTCCACCAAATTCTCATCCCACCACTGGGCGTGGCGCATCTCTTTGCGCGCTTGCTCCGCCAAAGGAGAGGGCGCGCCGCCCGTGCAGCCGGTGGTGTAATAGGTAAAATCACGCACAAAATTGCCCGCGTAGTTTTCCGTATCCACAATCACAAACGGCATACACAAATCCTTGAAGAGCCACAGGATGTATTATACCAGATTACACAAACGCTTTACGGGCCCGCAACGGATTGATCGGGCTTTGGGACAGTTTGGGTTCAGGCGCCGCGCGATAACTGTACATATTGTCCAAATCCACCCCCGCTTCAATATTGCGTTTGCGCTCAATGGTCTCCAACAACTTGCGTTCGCCATTGATTTTCACCGGGTGCCAGGCAAACCACGGAAGGTACCCGTCCCGTCCACTGCTCCATTCCACGCCTTGGCTCAACAGTTTTGCGGTGTCCACACCCATTTTGCGAATCACAAATTGCGAGTTGCGCAACTTGGGCAACGCCCCAGGCAAATGCCGCGCCACCGCGTCCAAATAGGTTTCTTTCTTAAATTCAAAAATCGGCGCGGCGAAATACGCCATTTTGCTGTCCAGTGTTTGCAGCACGTCCGCCGCGTCTTTGGCGCCAATCCGCCGGTGTTCCATCATCCGCACCGCCGCGCGCAAGGATCGCTCCCCCACCACCACCTCGTTGTATTCCAACACCGCGTTCAGCGAAGCTTTCCATTGTTGAATTTGTTGAGAGGAAATTGGCGCGTCTTGCGCAAACAGTTGCATCACAAATTCCAGCGGCGTGGCGTGCATGGGAATGCGGCTGATGGTCGGCTCGTGCTCAATTTCAAAAGCGTGTTGTTCGTCCACATCAACCGACGGCAAGAGTTGGTGAACGCGGTGGACGTCCCCTTGGTAAAGAGCGGTCAATAAAGGATGTGTGTCTTGGGTGAAAAAAGCGGCCATACCAAACTCCTGAACAGTTGCTCAATTATAGCAGTTCTGCTCGTCTGCGCAAACCAATGACGCATTTTTCACCCCAAAAATGCAACTATTTTCCGCTTTTTTGGGCGGGCGGGGGATCCTTTTTCTTCCCCTGTGGTGTTTTTAAGTCGTCGTCCACCGGCACCGCCGGCACAAACGGCGACACCGGGTCGCTGGCGGGAAACGAATCGGCGCTGTTGCGGTCAATCTCTTTGTCTTGTTGGTGTTTGGTTTTGTCCGTCATAAATCCCTCCTATCAAACTTTTGTATTGATGGTACACAACAACTGACAGATGGCGAGCCATCCATTCACAGGATTTTTAAAAACCATTAAGTTACACCAATATTCAGAAGCGTGAACACGCTCACAGTTTTCACAATTGTGTTTCCCAACGGTTTTTATAGCATCAATTCAATTGCCCTTCGGAAACCGCTATGACCTCTTTTGTTCTTTTTGTCCTGTGCTGCGCACTGGGCGGCGGATTGTATTATGTGTATAACCAGAAAAAATCCTCCGACCAATCCGCTGATCAACTTCAACAACGCCTTACCCAATTTGAACGCCGCTTTGCGCCTGTGATCCGGGTGGAAGACGAAGTGAACAAAATTACCCAACAAAAGAACGCAATCGAACAACAGGTCAATCGCTTAAACCAAGAGTGTCAAGAAAAACTCAATTTTTCAAACCACTTGCAAAAAGAAATTGATCTGTACAACGAGCAGCTTGATATTGTGGAGATGGGCTTGTACAAGCCGCACTTCGATTTTGCTGATTCGGATGAATACAAAGCTCAAATAAATAGCGCCCGGGAACAACAAAAACAAATGGTGCGCGATAAAAAAGCAGTGTACTGCACCACTTCATGGGAAATTGAGGGCAACGCCAAAGAGGGCGAGAAGTTTGTCAACAAAATTATCAAATTGGCGGGTCGCGCGTTTACCAATGAATGCGAAGCGGCCATTGCCAATGTGACATGGAGCAACGTGCAAAAAATGAACCAGAGAATTACAAAGGCTTTTGATGATATTAACAAACTCAATGAACTCAGTCACGTGGTGATCAACCCACGCTACAAACAACTCAAACTTGATGAACTCAACTTGGTGTTTGAGCACCGCCAAAAACTGCGCGAAGAAAAAGAAGAGCAGTCCGAAAGAAAGCGCCAGGCTCGCGAAGAAGAAAAACTCGAGCAAGAGCAAGCCAAAGCCGAACAAGAGGAACAGCGTTACCAGCGCTTGCTTGAACAAGCCCAACGCCAAGCTCAAGCTGCTGTATCCAGTCAATTGGCGCACCAATCCGCACAAAACCAAGAAAAATTGGCCCGTTTGAATTCAGAGATGGCCGAATTGTCCGCAAAATTGGCCGAGGCCCACGCCAAATCCGAACGCGCCAAATCCATGGCCCAACAAACCAAAGCCGGCCACGTGTACGTGATTTCCAACATTGGTTCGTTTGGCGAAAATGTTTACAAAATCGGCATGACCCGACGCTTGGACCCCATGGATCGGGTGGATGAACTCAGCAGCGCAAGCGTGCCGTTTGTTTTTGATGTGCACGCTATTGTCTACTCCGACAACGCCCCAGAAATGGAAAACGCTTTGCACCGTGCGTTTGCCGACAAACGTCTGAATATGGTCAACATGAAAAAAGAATTCTTCCATGTTGCGCTGGACGATATCAAACGTGAGGTGCACCGAATTTCCCCCACCGCCGAATTTGCCATGACCGCTGAAGCCGAAGACTACCGCAAAACACTGGCGTTGCGCCAAGGGCGCGCCCAATTTGAACCCATTATTCGTTCGCTCTCCAACCACGATACAGTACGTGTGCAACCCAAAGTTCAAACGCCTCAGCCCGTGGTTGCAAACCGCTCCTCAGAGCCATCACCCACTCCATTGCTGTTTGGCAATCCTTCGCCAATCAATGATGGGTCACCGAAGCCATTACTGTTTGAGTGATTGCGTATTCTTTTAGGGGCGCAGCCAGATTGTAAATAATCTCGTTGCACCGTGTTAATTCAAACAATTGGCACCAGTAAAAGTGTAGCGCGCCGTCTTGTCAACCGCTGTATTTATCATACCATATACATACGTGTACAAATAAGGAATACATATGCCCGGTGTCAACAGCAACCAGAAATTGCAAGGTGTCTTAACCAAGCGCCGCGAAGAAAAAGACAAACAAGCGGAGCGCGCCGCCAAGTTTGCCCCAAGCGTGCGGGCGATTGTATCGGCAGCTGAAGAGAAGCGGGATCGTGCGCACCGCAGCGCCACATCCATCATTGAAAACACCTTCGACAATTTGGGGGCCAACATTTTGGTGGCCAAACAAGAACAAGTGTTCACTGAGTTTGTTTCAGGAATTCGCCACGCTCTTGTGGATTTATTAAACAAGCAATACAAAGTTTCCAACGTGGTGGAAATGTACGCCAGTTGGCCGCTGTATATGTCTGACATGAGTATGGGGTTTCAAGAATACACAATAAACCCATCCGACGTGGCCCGCGCCATGGAACAGGAAAAACAGCGGTGGTTAAAAGAACTGGACAAACGCCACCAATATGTCCGTCAAGCCTTGTTGGAAAGCAGCACCCATCAAGCTATTGGTGACATTTTTGCGTTTGCGTCGGAAGAAATCTCAGCAGAAGAGTTTGACGCCTTAGAACCCAAAATTAAAAGCACATCTCCGTACAACATCTTCAAAAATTGGGAGTGGAGCGACTACACGTACCAAAAAGGGAAACCCCAAAAAATGCTGGGAGAACTCAACGCAACCGTTGCCGCTGCTGCAAAAGTTGCTCCGCCGGCTCCGTAATGCTTAATTGCACCCAAGGCCCTTCGGGGCCTTTTGTGCGCTCGATTTTTGAGCTAACATACCCAGATCAAAGGAGAGTGCGATGAATTATCTGGATCTGGACACTTTAAAGTCCCTGGGAACCCCCGCCTATTTTGGTCTGGGGTTTATACAATTGAAAATCAACGAGCACCAGCGCGTTCATTTCTGGGTGCCCCAGTGGCCCACCATCCCCGGCGCCGACAACGAGCTGCACGACCACCGTTATACGTTGACCTCCACCATTCTCAAAGGCGAAATCCACAACCACATTTACGCCCCCATGGCCTCGTCCACCCCCACCCACGAACTCATTGAAGTGTCGTGCAAGCCCAACAGCACTCAAGAGCCTCAAGTGATCGAGCGCGTCACGCCCCTGTTTATCACCTCCTTTGTTTCCAAGGCCGGAGACACCTACACACTCTCCCCCGACGCTTTCCATACAGCCCACACCATCGGCCCCACGGTGACCTTTGTACAACGCGGTGACGTGATCAAAGACATGGCGCGGGTCATCCGACCTCTCAACAGTGCGTTTGTGTGCCCCTTCTCCATTCAGTACAGCGAACAGCAATGCTGGGACAAAATTGAAGAAATTCTCAACACATAAAAAACACCCCAATAAGGTGTTTTTTAAATTGTGAAGAATCTGGGCCCACTCCCCCCACTTAGAAATACACCAAAACGTTCAAAGTGTCGCTATAGTTGTCCGCGGTGAACGCATTAAAATTCAAGTAATATTTTTGAATGGACGCAAAAATGGGCACATTCCGCACACGCGTGGCATCATCAAAGATTAAATTGGCGTACGTTTGGCCGGTGGATGTGGAAGCCGTGCACGCGTTTCCATTGCTGGGGTAAATGGTTGTGTAGCTGTTGGACGTATTGAGCGCATACACAATGCGCGCGTTGCTTTTAGCTGCCTTCATGCGTTGCACGCACGTCCCATTTTGCAGCCCCGAGACGGGCGACGCTCCATTGCTTAACATCATTGAATACGAGCCTTTGGTGCATTTTATTTGCACATTGCCCTGGCTTTGTCCACTAAAACTGTTTTGGTCCAAAGCGTCAATAGACCCAAAGTTTATATTTTGCGTAGTGGCCACGCTGCACGACGCAACCACATTGGCGGAATTGGTAAGAGGTTGGGATTGGGCAAAAACCGATGGAGAGATACCCAACCCCATCAATCCGGTTATTAAAAGTGTTTTGTGCATAAAGGGGTCCGAAACAAATTCGTGCTTTTTAAAGTGAAACAAAATCCCCTCCCAGTCAAACAACACCGTTCAATTTTGCTAAATAATTTAGCAAAATGGGAGTAATTCACGAAATTGACCGTCATATTTTCTTTCTTGGGAATTCAACGCCTCTGTGCGCAACATGTGTGTCCAGGGTGCTGCGCAACACCCGGTTGCCCAACTCAACAAACAACGGTTCGTTTTTGCGCCCGGGCTGCTCTTCAAATTGCGCGCATTGCTCTAATTCGCGCAAGGCAACCTTTGCGTCACTGTGGGGGTACAGCAGTTCAAACATCTCCGCATCTTGATTAAGAACCGCTTGCTGCAAACACCCATTGTTGTTGTATTGAACGTCAGAGATCGGCAGCAGAAGTTTGACCACCTCAATATTTTTTTGCGCAACAGCGGCCCCCAAAGAATGGTTGTTTTGCGTTGTCCCACTTTTGGCGGCCAAAAGTTTCACCGCATAGGTGTAGCGGTTGACCACCGCCGAGAACAATAAAAAGGGGATGTCGTCATCCTCCACCAAGTCCAACAAACGGATCACCTCTTCATCGTTTTTCTGAGAAATGGCGCGATCCAACAATGTGTAGGGATCAGAGGTCACGTTTGAATTCCTCCCAACGCGCAAAAAAGCCATTATCGTGCAATTTTTTCAAAATATCGGCCGCGCTGTCACGCACCCCGCTGCGGTTTTTCTCGTAATTGTGGTGCCCCACACTGTTGTGCGCCAAAAACGCCCACGCTTCAAACGGGTTCAGTCGCAGCAAAATATCCAACTTTTGTTCAGAAAAATCAAAACACACACCGCCACCAATGGTTTCGGTGTTGCGGACATAATCGTGGATCACCAAAACCGGCGAGTTGCCAATGACCTCCACACGCTGTCCAAATCCGATCACCGGATTCTCCCACTCGTTAGGGACACGGATCAACGGCGTTCCAATTTGCATGTTCATCTCGATGCGCAAAAACTTATTGCGCTCATCCATTGCCTGCTGTTGGGCGCGACCCAGCCCCTCAGAAATCCCCTTTTGATACGCGCGCTCAATACGGTTTTTCCAAAAAGAGAACATATGGGGCAACCATTAGGAGGGGCTGTCATCATAACATCTTTTGCGCCTTCCACACTGAACACCCCCCAACAAAGTGTGTGGACAGTGAAGACCCAAAACAAACGGCGCTTAAAGCGCCGTTTGTGTGTTACAACCACTGCAAATCACATCCGAATGTTTTGCGAGCTGTTGGGTTCCAAATCAATGGTGTGCAACACCGAAACCCCAACCCGCTCAAACTGTTCTTCCGCCTCATCCACTGTGGTGCGTCCGTTGTCCAACGGCATCCCAATGGCGCGGCACAAATCTTTAAGCACCACCGCGTCAAAACCGTCCTTGATCGCGTCAATGGCCGAGTACGCCACACAAAAATCGTACGCCAAACCCACCACAAACACCCGTTCAATCTTCCGGTCCTTCAAATACCCCGCCAACCCCGTGGCGGTGACTTTGTCATTCTCATAAAACGCCGAATAACTGTCCACGTTCGGGTTCATGCCTTTGCGGATGACCGCGCAGGCCTGCTGTTCCATTCCGCTGGACACCACAAGATCGTGGAACGCCGCCCCCGCGGTTCCTTGCACACAGTGGTCCGGCCACAGGGTTTGTTCGCCGTACGCCAACTGCGTGGTGGAAAACGCCGGCGCGTTGTGGCTGCTGGCGAACGAAGCGTGCCCCGACGGATGCCAGTCTTGGGTCAACACCACCGTGTCAAACTTTTTGGCCAACTCAATGATTCCGGGGACAACCGCGTGCCCCTCGTTGACCGCCAGCGCCCCGCCGGGGCAAAAATCGTTTTGCAAATCAATCACAATCAACGCGTCGCGTTTGGTAATCGTCATCTTCAACTCCTCAGTCAGACCCACGGTTAAACCGTGGGGGTTGTTCCAATTTTAACACCCTTACTACCAAACACCCGCTGGTAGCGTTCCACATCCTCTTTGCGTCCGGTGGCCTTGGACTGCACGTCCGACAACTTCACTGCCCCACGCCCGTCCGCGCTTTTGACCTTGCACACCAAACTCACCGGCTTCATGGCCTTGGCGTCCAACGGGTGGCAATCGGTGAAATCGTTGGTCAAATTGGTGCCAAAACCAAAACCAATCTTCACCCGCCCTTCAAAGTGCTTCTCCAACGCCAAAATGTCCGAACCCTGCGGGGTGTGGTTGGGCAAATGCACATCCAATCCGTCGGAGAAAATGATCAGTTTTTCATGGACGTGCGCCGGATCGGTGCGCTTCCAAAACTCAATGAGCTCCTCACCGCCCTCGATCGGATCCTTGCTGTCCGGACGCGCGCCCTTCCACGCAATGGCCATCATCGGGCTCAAGCCTTCCAAGAACTGCGTGGTGCCAAACGTGTCCGGCAGCATCACCAACAGATCCCCGCGGTACACATTTTGCCACTGGCGCAGAACTTCGTACTGGCTGTCCTTGAGTTCCTCATCACTGTTGGCCAGCGCGGCCAACACCATCGGCAATTCGTGCGCGTTGGTGCCTTTCGCTTCCAAGTCGTACTTCATCGCCAAATACGCGTTCGAAGTACCCGTGAACTTGGACCCCAACACTTCCTTGGCGGTCACCACGCAATGCTCCTGCCACAGGAACGAATGGCGACGGCGCGTGCCAAAATCCGTCAGATTAAGCGTCTCCAACGTGTTCAAGCGTTCCAGCTTATCGTACAACTTCACCTTGGCGCGCGCGTACATGATATCCAACTGCGAACGGTTCATGCCGCGCATGATCGACCGATACCGCAGTTCGTTGATGATTTCCAGCGCGTAAATTTCCCACATCGTGCTTTCCGGCCACGTGCCGTGGAATTCCAACTGGAACTGCCCGGTTTCCACTCCATCCACGACTTCCTTTTCCAAGGTGTATTCGGGCAGCTGGAACGTGCGCAGGAAATCCAAGAAAGCTTCTTCAAACAGACCCCGCACACCGTAAAACGTCTGACCGCGCAGCCACACGAGTTCACTTTCACGAAAACGCAGACCGCGCGCGTAATCCAAGTGCGAGCGCAGCAGATCAATATCAATAATTTCGGCCAACTTCACACTCTTGGTGCGGTTGGTCACCGCAAACGACACGCGCGTGTTGTAATACTTTTTCCAAATAAACTGCAGCATCAAAAGTTTGTAAAAATCGGTGTCCAGCAGCGACCGCACAATCGGATCAATATGGTAACTGTGGTCAAACGCGCGCTTTGCAAAAATGTCCATGGTGTCTCTCCTATATGTGTATTGTACGCCCTTGGCGTTCAAAAATATTTTTAAAAATGAATAAAAACGCAGCGCCAACGCCGTTGTCGGCGCCCGTTTATCAAATCCGCTTCACCATATTGGTGATGATGCTGTAGTGGTCTTCAAAGAAGTCCGAGCGTTTGAGGTCCGACAAGGGAACCCACTGCACCGCAAGCGTTTCCTCGTCGTCAGGCAACCCGCCCT
>OBJT01000470.1_pt1 | contig 10499 bp, 5 predicted proteins | sample 1519861 | NCBI WGS metagenome assembly OBJT01 (sample SAMN02401118, study PRJEB22541) | soil metagenome, isolate JX
GGTGGTAACGGTGCGGGTAAATCGACCACCATGGCGGCTTTCGTCACGGCATTGATCCCCGATCTCACCTTGCTGCATTTCCGTAACACCACCGAAGCGGGGGCCACCTCAGGCTCACGCGATAAAGGCCTGCACGGTAAACTGCGCGCCGGCGTCTGTTATGCGGTGCTGGATGTGGTCAACTCCCGGCATCAGCGCGTCGTGGTGGGTGTCCGTCTGCAGCAGGTAGCTGGTCGCGATAAGAAGGTGGATATCAAGCCTTTCAGTATCCATGGCCTGCCGACTGATTCGTTGCCGACGGATATGTTGACCGAGATTCTTAATAGCCGCCAGGCGCGTGTACTGCCGCTGGCGGAAGTCAAAGAACGTGTTGAAGCGCAGGAAGGCGTGCAGTTCCGTCAGTACAACTCCGTCACTGACTATCATGCCGTGCTGTTTGAGCTGGGTGTGGTGCCGCGTCGCCTGCGCACCGCCAGTGACCGCAGTAAATTCTATCGCCTGATTGAAGCCTCGCTGTATGGCGGTATCTCCAGCGCCATCACCCGTTCACTGCGTGATTATCTGTTGCCAGAGAATGGCGGCGTGCGTAAAGCCTTCCAGGATATGGAAGCCGCGCTGCGTGAAAACCGGATGACGCTGGAAGCCATTCGCGTTACGCAGTCCGACCGCGATTTGTTTAAGCATCTGATTTCTGAAGCCACCAGCTATGTGTCGGCGGATTATATGCGTCATGCCAACGAGCGTCGCATCCACCTTGATGGGGCACTGCAACTGCGCAATGAGCTGTTTACCAGCCGTAACCAGTTGGCATCAGAACAGTATCGCCATATTGAGATGGCGCGTGAGCTGTCCGAGCATAACGGTGCAGAGAACGATCTGGAAACCGATTATCAAGGTGCGAGCGATCACCTGAATCTGGTGCAGACAGCGATGCGTCAGCAGGAAAAGATCGAACGCTATGATGCCGATCTTGAAGAGCTGACTTACCGTCTCGAAGAACAGAACGAAGTGGTCGCCGAAGCGCGTGAAGTGCAGGAAGAGAACGAAGCGCGATCGGAAGCGGCTGAAATTGAAGTTGATGAACTGAAAAGCCAGTTGGCCGATTTCCAACAGGCGCTCGATGTGCAACAAACGCGTGCGATTCAATATCAGCAAGCGTTGCAAGCGCTGGAAAAAGCCCGTGCGCAATGCCAGTTGCCGGATCTGACCATTGATAACGCAGCCGAATGGCAGGAAACCTTCCAGGCGCGTGAAGAAGAAGCCACCGAGCATTTGCTGCGCCTGGAACAGAAACTCAGCGTGGCTGAAGCGGCACACAGCCAGTTTGAGCAGGCGTTAGCACTGGTCACCAGCATTGCCGGTGAAGTCAGTCGCCAGGAAGCCTGGCAGGTAGGGCGTGATTTGCTACGCGACGCGGCCAACCAGCGCCATCATGCCGATCAACTCTCCTCGTTGCGCCTGCGACTGAACGAGCTAGAAACCCGCCTGCGTGAGCAGCACGAGGCCGAGCGTCTATTGGCTGACTTCTGCAAACGCCAGGGGCAGCAGTATGACGCCGACGCGCTGGAAGGGCTGCAACGTGAGCTGGAAGCACAGATTGAACAGCTGAATGAAAGCGTGTCTGATGCCGGTGAACGCCGCATGCTGATGCGTCAGGAGCTGGAACAGCTGCGTGAACGCATTACCGCGCTTACGGCGCGCGCGCCACACTGGCTGGCGGCGCAGGAAATCCTGACGCAACTGAGCGAGCAGACCGGGCAAGAGCTGACCAGCAGCCAGCAGATCACCGAGTTCATGCAACAACTGCTGGAGCGTGAGCGTGAGACTACCGTTGAACGTGACAATGTGGCGGCACGGAAACGTGAGGTCGAACAGCAGATTGAGCGTCTCAGCCAGCCTGGTGGTGCCGAGGATGCACGACTGACGCAACTCGCTGAACGCTTTGGTGGCGTGTTGTTGTCGGAAATCTATGATGACGTGACTCTGGATGACGCACCGTACTTCTCCGCGTTGTATGGTCCATCACGCCACGCGATTGTGGTGCCAGACCTGTCATTGGTGCGCGATCTGCTTGATGGCCTCGACGATTGCCCAGAAGATCTCTACCTGATTGAAGGGGATCCGCAGTCATTTGATGACAGCGTATTCAGCGTCGATGAACTGGAAAATGCCGTAGTGGTGAAAGTGGCCGAGCGCCAGTGGCGCTACTCTCGCTTCCCGAAAGTGCCGCTATTTGGCCGCGCGGCGCGTGAAAATCAGCTGGAGCTACTCGGTAATGAGCGTGAGCAGTTGGCTGAACGCTTCGCCACCTTATCATTTGATGTGCAGAAAACTCAGCGTTTGCACCAATCCTTCAGCCGTTTTATCGGCAGTCATCTGGCTGTGGCCTTTGATGAGGATCCCGAAGCGCTTATCCGTCAGCTGAACAGTCGCCGTGGTGAGCTGGAGCGTGCACTGGCACAGCATGAAAACGATAACCAACAGCAGCGCGCGCAATTCGAGCAGGCGAAAGAGGGCGTCAGCCAGCTCAACCGTTTGCTGCCACGCGTTAACCTGCTGTTGGATGATTCGCTAGGCGATCGCTGCGAAGAGATTCGCGAGCGCGTCGAAGAAGCACAGGAAGCGGCGCGTTTCCTGCATCAACACAGTAGCAAACTTAGTAAGCTGGAGCCGCTGGTGGCCGTGTTGCAGAGCGACCCGCAGCAGCACGATCAGCTGGAACGCGATTACCAACAAGCACAGCAGCAGCAGCGCGATGCACGTCAGCAAGCCTTTGCGCTGACGGAAGTGGTGCAGCGTCGCGCTCACTTCAGCTATGAAGATTCAGCTGGCATGCTGACGGGCAACAGCGATCTCAACGAGAAGCTGCGCCAGCGTCTGGAGCAGGCGGAGGGTGAGCGTGGTCGCGCTCGTGAGCGTCTGCGTGAGCATCAGGCTCAGTTGACGCAGTATTCACAAGTGCTGGCCTCGTTGAAAAGCTCCTATGACGCCAAGCGCGACATGTTGAAGGAGCTGCAGCAGGAGATGCAGGATATTGGCGTTCAAGCCGATGCCAGCGCTGAAGAGCGTGCGCGTATCCGCCGCGATGAACTCTATACCGCATTAAGCCACAATCGTGCGCGCCGCAATCAGCTGGAAAAACAGCTGACCTTCTGTGAAGCCGAGATGGACAGCCTGCAGAAAAAACTGCGCAAGCTGGAGCGCGATTATCATCAGATTCGTGAGCAGGTCGTTAGTGCTAAAGCGGGCTGGTGTACGGTGCTGCGTCTGGTGAAAGAGAACGGTATGGAGCGTCGACTGCATCGCCGTGAGATGGCCTATCTGGGCGGTGATGAGCTGCGTTCGATGTCGGATAAGGCATTGGGTGCGCTGCGTCTGGCGGTGGCGGATAACGAACATCTGCGCGATGTGTTACGCATGTCTGAAGACCCCAAACGCCCTGAACGTAAGGTGCAGTTCTTTATCGCGGTGTATCAGCATCTGCGCGAGCGTATTCGTCAGGACATCATCCGTACTGACGATCCGGTTGAAGCCATCGAGCAGATGGAAATTGAGCTGAATCGTCTGACGGAAGAGCTGACTGCTCGCGAGCAGACGCTGGCCATCAGTTCACGCAGTGCGGCGAATATCATTCGCAAAACCATTCAGCGTGAGCAGAATCGTATTCGTCAGCTGAACCAGGGCTTGCAGGCCGTGAGCTTTGGTCAGGTGCGCAGTGTGCGTCTTAACGTCAATGTTCGTGAAGCACACTCTACGCTGCTAGATACCCTGTCGGAACAGCATGAAGCGCATCAGGATCTGTTTACCAGTAACCGTCTGACCTTCTCCGAGGCGCTGGCGAAACTGTATCAGCGTCTCAACCCGCAAATCGATATGGGCCAGCGTACGCCGCAAACCATCGGTGAAGAGCTGCTCGACTACCGCAACTATCTGGAGATGGAAGTGGAGGTCAACCGGGGTTCTGACGGTTGGCTGCGCGCAGAGAGTGGTGCGCTGTCGACCGGTGAGGCGATCGGTACCGGTATGTCAATTCTGGTGATGGTGGTACAGAGCTGGGAAGAGGAATCACGACGCTTGCGCGGTAAAGATATTTCACCGTGCCGTCTGCTCTTCCTGGATGAAGCGGCGCGTCTGGATGCCCGTTCCATCGCCACCCTGTTCGAGCTGTGCGAGCGTCTGGAGATGCAGTTAGTGATTGCTGCGCCGGAGAACATCAGCCCAGAAAAAGGCACGACTTACAAACTGGTACGTAAAGTGTTCAACAACACTGAACACGTCCACGTGGTCGGCCTGCGCGGTTTCTCGGCTGACCCAACCCCAGTGAAGACTGTGAACAGCGATATCGATTTAGAAACAGAAAATACCTAGCGCCGAATCTGGTTAAAAAACAGCGCACCGTTTAATCTGTAAGCGGCATTTGCACACTGAGGCAGATGCCGTTTTTTATTTGTATACTCAACAATAAGAGTAAGGCTGTACATGGCGATAACAGGGCGCTGTGTCTTAGGTGAGAAGGGGGCAGGGATGTTGCTGAACAATAGAAGCAGAGTCAGTCGTGCTGTATTAGCACTCAGTGTTGCATGGGGATTATTGCCGTTGGCTGTAAGCCATGCCGCAATTATCGCCGCATTGCCAGGCACGTCACATAGCATTATGTCAGTGGCAGCCAGCCAGCATCAGATCCAGCAAGCATTTAGCCCCAGCGAACAACCTTTCTATCTACCCGGTCTGGCCGGAATTTACGCCTCACGCAATATGGCACCACTTTGGCAGGACCCGCAAGCGGTGCAGGCTTTCCAGCAACAGTTGGCGGAAGTGGCGCTTTCCGGTGTCCAGCCGCAGTTTACGCGTTGGGTTGAACGGCTCACGAACCCCGAAATCAAGGGATTAGCACGTGATATCGTTCTGAGCGATGCAATGTTGGGATATCTGCAGTTTGTCGCTAATGTGCCAACACAGGGTGAAACCTGGCTCTACAGTAACGTACCTTACAAACTCACCATGCCTTCGCTCGCCGCAATCAATCAGTGGCAGAATGCGGTGAATGGGGGAGGTAGCCGTTCGTTTATGGTCTCTCTGGCACCGCAACATCCGCAATATGCCCCGATGCACAACGCGCTTAAAGCATTACTGACCGATAGTCGTCCATGGCCGCAGTTGCGCGATAGCGGAACGCTGCGCCCCGGCCAAATCAGTAACGATGTGCCTGCACTGCGTGAGATTTTGCAGCGCACCGGCATGTTGACGGCTGCCACGCACAGCAGCACACCGACCCCAGCCGATGACGCCGTGCCAACCGCGCCTGTGCCGGTCAGCCAGAGCAATCAGCCGATTGCAGTGAGCCCATCGGCTGCCAGCGTCAATGATTTATCTGCGCAGGCACCTGCTGCGACCGGCAACGTTGTGGCGAGTGCGACACCCGCTGGCGACAATGTTTATGACGACGCGCTGGTGGAAGGGGTAAAACGCTTCCAGCACTGGCAAGGCTTAGCGGATGATGGGGCGATTGGCCCCCGTACACGTGAGTGGCTGAATGTGTCACCACAGATGCGAGCGTCGTTGCTGGCGCTGAACATCCAGCGTCTGCGCCTGCTGCCGGATGATATGCACAACGGCATTATGGTGAACATTCCCAACTATTCGCTGACCTATTACAACAACGGTGCCACGATTCTGTCATCACGGGTGATCGTGGGTCGTCCCGATCGTAAAACACCGCTGATGCGCAGTGCGTTAAATAACGTGGTGCTCAATCCACCGTGGAATGTCCCCACCACGCTGGTGCGTCAGGATATTGTACCGAAGGTCAAGCAGGATCCCGGTTACCTTTATAAGCACGGTTATACCTTGCTTTCGGGCTGGAGTGCAGATGCAGAAGTGATCGATCCGTCGATGATTGACTGGCATATGGTTTCCGCCGCGAGTTTCCCTTATCGCATTCGTCAGGCGCCGGGGGCAATGAACTCACTCGGACGTTATAAATTTAATATGCCTAGCTCGGATGCTATCTACCTGCATGACACACCCAACCATGGCTTGTTCCAGCGTGATATCCGTGCGTTGAGTTCTGGCTGTGTACGTGTCAATAAAGCCTCGGAACTGGCTGATTTGCTTTTGCAGGATGTGGGCTGGAATGACAGCCGCATCTCCGACACGTTAAAGCAGGGCGATACGCGCTACGTGTCGATTCGTCACCGCATCCCGGTTAATCTCTATTACTTAACCGCGTGGGTCGCAGCCGATGGTCAGCCGCAGTATCGTACAGATATTTACAATTATGATAATCCTGCGCGCTCTGGTAGCCAGGTGTTGTCAAAAGCAGGAAAACTTCTCCTCTAGTCATTGATTTGCCAGTTTTCACCTCTCTTCGAAAAGACCAAGACCAGTCGCAAATTTCCGCATTTGCGCTGGTTTTGGTCATTCTGTGACACATTGCGGGTTGACTGCCTTCCAGGCTGCGGTTACTGTTCGGCCTTGTGTACTTTTTACACATTTTTTTGTCGCTTTAGATTAGGTAACCCCGCTACATGGCTAATTTTGATTCCCAACGTCGTCGATTACTCTTGATTGGAGGCGCAGCGGCAGGTCTGTCACTGCTTCCTGGTTCAGCTCTGGCTTCGCTTTCCACGGCCCGCCCCCGAGTATTGACGCTTAATAACCTTCACACCGGTGAAACCCTTAAAACGGAGTTTTTTAACGGTAAGAGTTATGACAAGGATGAGTTAGCCCGGTTAAACCACTTCTTCCGTGATTACCGCGCCAATCAAGTTAAACACATCGATCCGCATCTGTTTGATCAGCTTTATCGTTTACAGATGGTGTTAAACACCCGTAAGCCGGTGCAGCTGATTTCGGGCTACCGTACGCTGGCAACGAATAATATGTTGCGTGAATCGGGGCCTGGCGTGGCGAAACACAGTTATCACACCAAAGGACAGGCGATGGACTTCCACATTGAGGGGATTTCATTGAGCAATGTTCGCAAAGCGGCGTTATCTATGCGCGCCGGTGGTGTAGGATATTACCCTCGCAGCAACTTCGTACACATTGATACCGGGCCCGCAAGGCACTGGTCCTGATACCGACAGCGCTGCGTGTGTCGGTCATGGAGCGCTATGAATTACCACATTATTCCGGTTACGGCTTTTTCTCAGAACTGCTCGGTTATTTGGGATGAAGATACCCAGCAGGCAGCGTTAGTTGATCCCGGCGGTGATGCCGAGACGATTATCGCCATTCTGGCGGAGAAGGGGTTAACCCCGTCGCAAATCTTGCTGACGCATGGGCACCTTGACCATGTGGGTGCAGCCGCTGAACTGGCGTCACACTACCAGGTGCCTATCGTTGGGCCGCATAAATTGGATGCGTTTTGGCTGGATAATCTGCCCACGCAAAGCCGTATGTTTGGTTTGCCTGAGTGCGCGCCGCTGACGCCGGATCGCTGGTTGGAAGAGGGTGAGACGGTGCAGGTCGGGAATGTCACGCTGGAAGTCCTGCTTTGCCCTGGTCACACGCCCGGTCACATTGTTTTCTTCGACCGTATCGGTCGGCTGTTGATTTCCGGTGACGTGATTTTCAATGGCGGTGTCGGACGTACCGATTTCCCACAGGGCAGCCACAGCGATTTAATCAATGCAATTAACACCAAGCTGTTACCGCTGGGTGATGACGTGACTTTTGTACCAGGCCATGGTCCAATTTCGACATTGGGCCGTGAGCGAATCAGTAATCCTTTCCTGCAATAAAAAATGGGCCGTTATGGCCCATTTTTCATGCTGCTCATTCAGAGATTACAGCACAGCGACAATCGCTTCACACAGCGCAGACATATTGTCTGGCGTCATGCCGGCAACGTTGACGCGCCCGGAATTGACCGCATAGACGCCGAACTCTTCACGCAGGCGCACGACCTGATCTTTGGTCAGGCCGCTGAATGAGAACATGCCGTTTTGCTTGATGATAAAGTTGAAGTCCTGGTTTGCCCCTTTCTCTGCCAGCGTGTTCACAAACAGCTGACGCATACGCTGAATACGCTGGCGCATATCGCTCAGCTCCTGCACCCAGATGGTACGCAGCGCATCATTGCCGAGAATGGTGGCCACCACAGCAGCACCGTGCGAAGGTGGATTCGAGTAGTTAGCACGAATGCTGTACTTCACCTGGCTAAATGCCGTTTTAGCCACTTCGTTGCTGGCCGCGACCAGCGTCAGCGCACCGACACGTTCGTTATACAGGCCAAAGTTTTTGGAGTAAGAGCTGGCAACCAGCAACTCCTGATGGGATGCCGCGAAGATACGCAGACCTTCGGCGTCTTCATCTAAGCCACGAGCAAAGCCCTGATAGGCAAAGTCGAACAGCGGCAGCCAGCCTTTCTCCTGAGACAGCTTCGCCAGCTGCTGCCATTGATCGGCTGAAGGGTCAACACCCGTTGGGTTATGGCAGCAACCGTGGAACAGCACCACATCACCCGCTTTGGCTTCCTGCAGGGAGGCGACCATGCCAGCAAAGTCGAGGCTGTGATTGGCAGCATCGTAATACTGGTAATCACAGACTTCTAAACCCGCTGCGTTGAACACGTTCTTATGGTTCGGCCAGCTTGGATTGCTCACCCAGACGCGTTTGACGTTGGTCTGGTTCGCCAGGAAATCTGCCGCCACGCGCAGAGCACCGGTACCGCCTGGCGTTTGTGCAGTGCATGCACGGCCAGAAGCGATCAGGTTACTCTCTTTACCGAACAACAACTCTTGAGTGCAGCGGGCAAAATCAGCCAGGCCATCAATGCTCAGGTAGTTCTTGGTGGTTTCATTTTCCAGCAGATACTGCTCAGCTTTTTTAACACTGGTCAGCACCGGTGTTTTACCGGTTTCATCTTTGTAGACACCAATGCCAAGGTTGATTTTATTCGGGCGGTCGTCGGCGCGAAACAGGTCAGCCAGTCCCAGAATAGGATCGGCGGGTGCGGCAGAGATCGATTCAAACATGAGTCAGTTCCGTTTGGGTGAACTTTAGCAAAATGAGCTATCAGGGTAGCGTCAGATGATACGCTTGCCAACCGCTGACATAAAAAAGAAATAAGCCACATGTATAAAGTAGTGGCGCTAATTGAGAGGGCGATCACTGAAACGCAAAACGGAGCCCGAAGGCTCCGTTTATAGAGTATTACGAGTCACTAATCAGATGATTAGAACTGGTAAACCAGACCAACAGCTACGATATCGTCGGTGTTCAGACCCAGCGCGTTGTCGTCTTTCAGCTGGTTGATACGGTAGTCGACGTAGGTCGCCATGTTTTTGTTGAAGTAGTAGGTTGCGCCCACATCGAAGTATTTAACCAGATCAACATCGCCGATACCGTCGACGTCTTTGGCTTTAGACTGAACGTATGCCAGGGATGGACGCAGACCGAAGTCGAACTGGTACTGAGCTACAACTTCAAAACCTTGAGTTTTGTTAGCAAAACCAACTGCACCGTTGTTGATGCTACCTGGGTTGCTGTTTTCGATATAGGTAGAGTTGCGGGTTTCGTTGTACATGGCAGCCAGGTACACGTTGTTCGCATCATATTTCAGACCAGTTGCCCACTGCTGAGCCTTGTCACCTTTACCATAGAAGGCGCTGTTCTGAGCATTGGTACGGTCGCTTGAACCATAAGCACCAACGATGCCTACACCGATTGGTGAGGTGTAAGAAATAGAGGTACCCCAGCCGTCGCCGTTTGCACGACGAATGTCGTCACGGTCGTTTTTACCCTGATACTGCAGAGCAAAGTTCAGGCCATCAACCAGACCGAAGAAGTTGGTGTTACGGTAGGTAGCCAGACCAGTAGAACGGCCAACCAGGAAGTTATCAGAGTAACCGGTATCGCCGCCGAACTCTGGCAGGACGTCGGTCCAGCCGATTGCGTCATACACTACGCCGTAGTTACGACCGTAGTCGAATGAACCTGCATCGCCGAATTTCAGACCAGCGAAGCCCAGACGGGTTTTGTTGCCGTCTTGTGCGTCAGAACCTTCAGAGTTATTCGCCTGAACGTTGTATTCCCACTGGCCGTAACCGGTCAGTTGGTCATTAATCTGGGTTTCACCCTTGAAGCCGAAGCGAACATAAGTCTGGTCGCCATCGCTACCAGCATCATCAGAGAAGTAGTGCAGACCAACAGCTTTACCGTACAGATCCAGTTTGTTGCCGTCTTTGTTATAGATTTCTGCTGCGTTTGCTGCGCCGGCAGCTAACAGAGCAGGGATAACCACTGCAAGAATGTTGCGCTTCATCATTTTTTATTACCCTCATTGGAGTTATTTGGACATCTGCCACTGCCGTCAAGAAACCTTTACGGAACCTTGAAAGAAGTTTGATGTCTCCTGTGTCTGCACGCATCTTTCCATCACGGGGTTGCTATTTCTAGCCCGAAAATGATTCAAATCTCGCAATTACGTATCAAAAAGAAATTTTGTATTACAATTTGTAAAATATCGGGAACTTTGTGAGAGAACTCTAAAT
>OBJT01000472.1_pt1 | contig 10452 bp, 4 predicted proteins | sample 1519861 | NCBI WGS metagenome assembly OBJT01 (sample SAMN02401118, study PRJEB22541) | soil metagenome, isolate JX
CCCTGCTCACCCGGGCCAGATCCTCGGCCAGGATGCGCCAGGAGACCGCATCGATGACCAGGTGATGGAAGGCGAGGAAGAGCCCCTCCACCGTCTCGCCCTCCCGCTCACCTTCCAGAGAGAGATTGCGCAGGCGGGCCCAGGCCAGGGTGTGGCCGCTGGCAGGGTCGAAATCTCCCTGCAGCTCGGTCAGGCGGGCCTGCAGCTCGGCCTCATCGAGATTGGCGGCATCCAGGGTCGGCAGCGGCGGCAATGGCAGTTCGGCCAGGTAGCGCTGGCCGGTCGGGGTCACCGCCAGGCGCAGGGCATCGTGGTGCTGGCGCAGGGCATTCAGCCAGCCGCGCAGGGCCTCATCGTCCACCCCGGCCGGCAGGCGCAGGATCACCCCCTGGTTCCAGTGACCGGACTTGGCAAAGCCCTGCTCGAAGAACCAGTGCTGAATGGGGTGGAGCGGGAACTCGCCGGTCAGGCTGCCCTGCTCGCTCCTGTGGCTGACCGCCTGCTGCTGGCCGAGCTGGCGGCAGAGGCGGCGCACCGTCTTGGCTTCGAACACGTCCTTCACGCTGCAGTGCAGCCCCGCATCCCGCAACCGGGTGGTGAGCTGGATGCTGAGGATGGAGTCACCGCCTAAGCGGAAGAAGTCATCCTCCACCCCGAGCGGTTGCTTGAGCACCCCTTGCCAGATGGCGAGCACGGTCTGCTCCAGTTCGTTTTGCGGCTCGCCCTTGCTCTGCTGCCAGACGATGGCGGGCAGGCGGCGCAAGTCCAGCTTGCCGTTGGGGGTGAGCGGCATCTCGGGCAGCCAGCAGAGGCGCGCCGGCACCATGTATTCGGGCAGGCACTCGCCGGCCCGCTGCAGCAGGGCATCGCCGTCGGGCTCCCTTGCCCCGGCCTGCAAACAGGCGTAAGCGAGCAGGCGCCCCTCCTGCACCACCACCTTGATCTGGCGCATCGCCGGGCACAATTCGGCAAGCCGGGTCTCTATCTCACCCGGCTCGATGCGATAGCCGCGCAGCTTGATCTGCTCGTCTATCCGGCCCAGATACTGGATGTTGCCATCGCGGCGCAGCAGGGCCCGATCGCCGGTGCGATAGAGGCGATATGTGCGTTCCTCATTCGTTGCATCAAAGGCCAGCTCGATAAAGGCCTCCTGGGTACGCTCCGGCAGATTGAGGTAGCCGCGGGCCAGCCCCAGCCCTGCCAGGCAGAGCTCGCCGGGCACCCCCACCGGGCAGAGGTTGCCCGCCTCGTCCAGGATCAGCGCCTTCAGGTTGTTGACGGGTCGACCGATTGTGATGGGCGCCCCCGGGGTGAGCCGCGCGCAGAGCGCGGTGACGGTGCACTCGGTCGGGCCGTACATGTTGAACAGCGCCACCCGCTCCCCCCAACGCTCCACCAGGCTGCTCGGGCACGCCTCGCCGCCAAAACCGATGGCCTTGAGGGAACCGAGATCCGTCGGTGGCAGCAAGTTGGCGAGCAGGGCGGTCGGCAAAATCATATGGCTGGCACCGCAAGCGATCGCGGCACCGATCACCCCCTCGCCCGGCTCGCCGAAGTGCAGGGCCGCGCCGCAGTAGAGCGGCAGCAAGCTGGTCATGTTGCCCGCATCAAACGAGAGGGACATGCAGTTGAACATGGCGCCACCCTTCCCAAGGGCGATGCGCTCGCCGTGATCCGCCATCAGGTTGACCAGGCTGCCCTGCTCCACCATGACCCCCTTGGGCAGGCCGGTGCTGCCGGAGGTGTAGATGATCTGGGCCAGCATGGCGGCGTCCCGAGGCAGTGCAGGCGTGCTGGCTGGCATCTTGTCCAGCGCCAGCCCGTGCAGATCGTGATATTCGGCCGTCGTGCCCGCCAGCGCCTCGCCAAGCCGCGGATCCGGCACGCCACCCAGCACCAGGCTGATGGATGCATCGCCAAGGATATGGGCCAGCCGCTCGGCGGGATAGGCAGGGTCGAGCGGTACATAGGCCGCCCCCGCCTTCCAGCAGGCGAGCAGGGCGATGACGAAGGCGACATCGCGTCTGGCCTGGATGCCGATGGCGGCGCCCGGGGTGACGCCCTGAGCCTGCAGCCAGTGGGCCAGCCGGTTGGCACGCACCTCCAGCTCGCCATAGGTCAACGATTGCGCGCCGTCGCTCACCGCCAGCGCGTCCGGCAACTGAATAGCGCGCCGCTCGATATGACAGAGCAGGGTGTCGCGGCTCGGGTAATCCGGCGGCAGGTCGGCAAGCTCGGCGGCCAGGGCGGCCTGGTCGGTGCCCGCCTCCAGCGGCAGTTGCCAGATGTCGGTCTCGGGGGCCGCCACCACGGCGCGCATCAGGTGCAGCAGGCGATCGGCATAAGCCTGGATGGTCTCTCGCTCGAACAGGGCGGTGGCAAACAGCCAGTCCACCCTGACCGAATCCATCAGCTCGGTCACCTTGACCGAGATGTCGGTCTTGGCCGGCAGCACAGGCGAGGTCTCCTCCACCAGCTGGCAGCCGGGGATGAGATCGTTGAAGTCCACCTTGGCCTGATAGACCAGCATGATCTGGAAGATGGGGTTGATGGCGGTGGTGCGATCGGCGCCGATGGCCTCGGCCAGCGCCTCGAAGCGGTAGAGCTGGTGATCGAAGGCCGCCAGATCCTCCTCCCGGCACTGCTGCAGATAGTCGACAAAGCTGGGCTTGCCGCTGAGTTGAGTGCGCAGCACCAGGGTGTTGACGAAAAAGCCCACCAGCGACTCGATCTCGTGGCGCTCGCGATAGGCGAGCGGGGTGCCGATCACCACCTCCTTCTCGCCGCTCTGGCGCACCATCAGCAAGGCAAACAGGGCGTGCAGACCGATGAAGTTGGAGGTGCTGTGCCGTTGGCACAGGCGCTTGAAGCTCTCCCACAGGTCGCTCTCGATGGTGGAGAAGACCAGCTCGCCGCCGCTGTCCTGATGGGCCGGGCGCGGCTTGTCGAGCGGCAGACCGTGCACCTCGGGGCTGCCACCGAGCCGGTCGACCCAGAACGGCTTGAACTCGGCGTGATAATCGAGAAAACGCGGTGAGTTGAACCAGCGGGCATAGTCGATGTAGGTGAGCGGCAGCTCGCTCACCTGCAGAGGCTCGCGGTTCTGATGGGCAAGAAAGGCACGCTTGAGATCCGCGAACATGTTCTTGACCGACCAGCCGTCGGAGATGATGTGGTGCTGGGTGATCAGCAGCACGTGCTCGCGGCTGCCGAGCCGGATCAGGTGCACCCGGCTGAGATCCCCCTGGGTCAGGGAGAAGGGGCGGCCTATTTCTTCGCGCACCCGGCGAGCCACATAGGCCTCCCGCTCAGCAATGGGCTCTGCGCTGACATCCTCTATCTGCAGCTTGAAGGGCGTGTGGGGCAGGATCTCCTGCGCCCCCCTGCCCGCCTCGTCCTTGATGAAGCGGGTGCGCATGCTGGGGTGGCGGGCAAACAGGTGGTCGAAGGCAAACTCCAGCGCCGCCGTGTCCAGCTCTCCCTTGACGCGAAAATAGACCGGCATGTTGTAGAGGTGGGAGGCCTCCTCGTACTGCTCGATAAACCAGAGCCCGCTCTGGGACGAGGAGAGCGGCCCCTGCCGGGCGCCCTCGGTGGCGATAGGTTCTTCGAAAGCGGCGCGGGCCGCCAGGCAGCGCACCAGCTCATCCTTGTGGGCCTTGATGGTGGCGCCGATGGCCGGCGTCACCGCCTCCTTGCTCGACTGGGAGATAAGCTGGCCCTTGTCGTTCAGCGCCAGCTTGACCCCCTGCCGTTCCAGCTGTTTCAACAGCAAAATCATATTGTTCATCTGTTTCTCAAGCCTCAGGCACTCAGGGTGGCGCCGCCGTCGACGACCAGATCCTGCAGCGTGATGTGGCTGGCCAGATCCGAGGCCAGGAAGAGGACGGTATGGGCGATCTCCGCCGGGGTGGCGACCTTGCGCAGGGGGATGCCGAGCTTGAACTGCTCCGGCAACCCGGCAATGGTGCGGGCCATGGCCTCCTCGCTTGGCAGCATGCCGCGCAGCATGGGGGTATCCGTCGAGCCCGGCGACACCAGGTTGGCGCGCACGCCGAAGGGGGCCAGCTCCAGCCCCACCGTCTGGGTCAGGCTGGTGACCGCCGCCTTGGAGGCGCAATAGGCCGCCATCTGCATGCGCGGCACATGGGCGGCGTTGGAGCCGATGGTGACGATGGCGCCGCGCTGCTGCCCCTTGAAGTGGGGCACCAGGGCCCGCAGCAGATAGAAGACGCCGCTGGCGTTGACCGTCATGCAGTCGTGCCAGTCATCATCGCTTAAGGTTTCGGTGGGGCCGAGGCGCAGCACCCCGGCCCCGTTGACCAGCACATCGAGCCCGCCGTCCGCCAGCAGCGCTGCGCAGCAGGCGTTGACCGCCTTCGAGTCGCCAATATCGAGCAGCCGGGTGGCATAGGGGTAGTCGGCTTCGGGAAACGCCAGATCCAGCCCCACCACGGATGCGCCGGCCGCCACGAACTGCGTCGCCACCTCGCGGCCGATGCCGCGCCCGGCCCCGGTCACCCAGACCCGCTTGCCAGTGAAATCAAAGGCCATTGCTTGTTGCTCCTTGCTCATCACCACACCATCTCCACGCTCTCTTCGTCCTCGGCAAGCAGGCCGTCGAGGAAACGGCAGAAATCATCCAGGCGCGGGTGATCGAACACGTCGGAGACCTTGACCTGCACCCCGAACTCGGCGCCGAGCCGGTTGACGATCTGGATGGTCTGCAGGGACTGGCCCCCCAGTTCGAAGAAGTTGTCCGTGGGCGCCATGGTGGCGAGCCCCAGGATCTGCTGCCAGATGGCGCCGACCCGGTTCTCGGTCTCGCTGCCCAGGGTCAGGGCTTCGCCGCCCGCCTGGTAGGCGGCCAGCAGGGCCTTGCGATCCAGCTTGTTGGAGCCGGTGCGGGGCAGCTGGTCATAGTGGCGATAGTCGGTGGGGATCATGGCGGCAGGCAGCACCTTGGCCAGCTGCGCCTTGATGACCCGGCTGTCGCGCTCCGGCCCCGCCACGAAGGCCACCAGCCGGCGCACGCTGCCGATGCTCACCCCCTGCACGCAGGCCTCGTCCACCCCCGGCAGGGCCAGCAGCTGGGCCTCCACCTCGCCGGGCTGGATGCGATAGCCGCTTATCTTGAATTCGTTGTCGCGCCGACCGAGGTAGACCAGCCGGCCGGCCACCAGGCGCACCCGATCGCCGGTGCGATAGACGGGCATCAGCTCCGCGCCAACCCGCAGGGTGCCAAAGCTCCCTTGCACACCGCCCACGTAACCATTGGCCAGTTGTGGGCCGAGCAGCACCAGCTCCCCCTCGCTGGCGGGTTGCTCCCCCGCCCCCAGAATGAGCGCCTGCATGCCGGGCAGCGGCAGGCCGATGGGCAACTGGGCCTGGCTCGGGTCTTCCTGTTGCAGCTCCTGGGTGGTCACCACCACGGTCGTTTCGGTGGGGCCGTAGGTGTTGAAGAGGCGCACATCGGAGCGGCCCTGGCGCTGCCACTGGGCCAGCTGCTCGGGGTAGACCGCCTCGCCGCCGATGATGACGGTAGCCAGATTGGCAGGAATGTGGGCCTGACCCGCCGTCAGCGCCACCACCCACTCGTTCCAGAACGCGGTGGGCAGGTCGAGGTGGGTGATCCCCATCTGCTCCACCCCGGCCGCAAAGGCGGGCATGGATTCGAGCAGGGCGTCGGTGCGCAGCACCAGGGTGGCACCGGCGCTCAGGGTGGCGAACACCTCCTCGATGCTGGCGTCGAAGTTGAAGGGGGCGAATTGCAGCATCCGCGCCTCTTCATCCAGGTGATAACGGCAGCGGGCGGCGGCGGCGAAGTGATCCAGCGCGCCGTGGCTCACCGCCACCCCCTTGGGCAGGCCGGTCGAGCCCGAGGTGAACATCAGGTAGGCGACGGCGCGGCCGGCGGCCGGCTGGTTGAGCCGATCACCGCTCACCAGATCCCCCGCCAGCAGGGTGCGCCCCTCAAACAGGCTGGCCAGCTTGTGGCGGTACTCGGCCTGGGTGATCAGGGTCTTGACCTCCCCCAGCCGCAGGATATGGCCCTGACGCTCCAGCGGCTGCTCGGGATCGAGGGGCACATAGACGGCGCCCGCCAGCAGCACCGCCAGCTGGGCGAAGATGGCCTGGGGGGTGCGGGCCAGCATGACCCCCACCTTGTCGCCGGGGGCGACGCCTGCGGCCTGCAGGGCGGCCGCCATCTGTTCGGCTCTGGCCAGCAGCGCCTCGTAGCTGAAGCGGACCTCTCCCTGCGCCGTGCTCTGAATCAAGGCAATCTTGTCCGGGGTCTGGGCGGCGAAGTGGCAGAGCGCCTCCAGCACCGGCCGCACCTGGAGAGCTTCATGGGCGGGGCCGGCGATCAGGGCCCTGGCTCGCTGCTCGGCCAGCCAGTCGGCCTTGAGCGTTCCCAGGGTCTGGGCGGGCTCGGCCAGCCAGCGTTCCAGCAGGGCAAACAGGGTATCGGCGATGGCCGCCAGATCGGCCTGCTGGTAGCAGCCGGGGTTGGCGTCCAGATCCAGTCTGGGCTGGCCATCGACGCCGACCTGCACCTCGATGGTGAGATCCTCCACCGGGCCGGCGCTGATGTTGAGAATATGGGCAGATAGCGGCCCGAAGCGGCGAGCGTGATCGAACGGCATGATGTTGACCAGCGGGCCGAACAGGCGCTTGTCGCCCCCCACCAGGCCAAGGTCGCGGCGCAGCAGCTCGTAGCGGTAGTGCTGGTGCTTGCGCACCCCGCGCTTGGCCTTGGCCACGGCGCCGGCAGCCCCCGCAAGATCCAGCCCCTCTTCGAGCTCCAGAGCAAGGGGGGTGATGTTCATCTGCATGCAGGGCACGGTCAGCGACGCCGAGCCGATGCGGTTCATCATCATCAGGCCGAGCAGGGTCTTATCCTGGCCGCTCGACAGCGACAGCTGGGCAGAGAGGCCGGCCAGCAGCAGATCGGGCCAGCCCAGCTTGTGCTCGTCGGCAAAGCCGGTCAGGGATTGCCAGAGCGCCGCCGGCAGCGGACGGCTCTCGCGGATAAATTCGGCGGCAATCGGTGCGCGGGTCTCGCCAAAGGACTTCACCTCGGGCCAGCCTTGCAGCTGCTCCTGCCAGAAGGCGCGGGCGGCGGCGTTCTTGCCGCTCTGCTCGCGGCTCGCCTCTTCGGCCAGCACCTCAGCCAACGAGCCGAAGGGGGATGGGGAGTTCATCTCACCGGCCAGCCCCTCTGCATACAGTTCGGCGATGCGCTGGAACAGCAAGGTGGTGCCAAAGCCGTCGAGGGCGATGTGGTGCACGCAGCTGTAGAGATAATCGCGGCCGGGGCCGCGCAGCAGGGCGAAGCGGCAGGGCGCCTCTTGGGTCAGCTCGAACGGGCGGCGCAGATCGGCCCAGGCCCAGGCGCGGGCCAGCGTCTCGTCATCGTGCTCGAGGGAGACCTCTTCATAGGCCAGGGGCAGCTCATGCGAGACGAAGCAGACCGCCTCCTTATCGTCTTCGAAGTGGCCCTTGAGCGCCTCGCACTCCCCCACCGCCTTGGCAAGGGCCGCGGCCAGCACGGCCGCCTCGACCTTGCCGTCGAAGGCGATGCACTCGGCGGTGTTGAACATCGCCTTGTCGTCGTTGAGCAGATGTCCGGACCAGAGCCCCTGCTGGGGGATGGTCAAGGGGAAGCGGTTCATGGGGTCACCTCCAGCGCCTGGGCTGCCAGCCTGGCCTCGATGAGGCGCCACCAGCCGTTGAGGGTCGGCAGCTTGGCGAGATCCACGAAGCCGAGCTCCACCCCGGCGGCGCGCCACTCGGTGAGCAGGGCCATGATCCGCACCGAATCCAGACCGTAGTCGATGAGGTTCTCGTCGGGGTCAAACTCCCCTTCGTCCTCGTCGATGTGACTCAGCAGCCGCGCCTTGAGCCCCTCATACGTCAGCAAGGGATTGGTGGGCTGGGCGGCAGAAGCGGAAGCCGGGGCAAGGGCCAGCACCTCCTCGCAGCGGATCACCTTGCCGCAGCGGGTCGCCACGTAGTCGAGCGCCATCTGGTGATCGGCCAGGGAGAAGTCTGCCACCCCGTCCGCCAGGAAGAAGGGCTGGATGTCGCGCATGAAGGCGTCGCAGGCGGTCATCATGCAGCCGATATGGCCGTAGATGCCGCCGATGATCAGCTGATCCCGCCCCAGCGCTTTGAGCATCTGCTCGAGCTCGGAGCGCTGGAAGGCGCTGTAGCGCCACTTGACCAGCACGGTGTCGTCACGCTCCGGGCGCAGCGCTGCCACCACCTGCTGCTGCTCGGGCCGCTTGTTGAGACCCGGGCCCCACATGTCGTTGAGCAGGGCGCGATCTTCAGGGGATTGATCCTTGGGCTGGGCGGTGTAGAAGACCGGGATGCCGAGGGCCTTGCACTGCTTGCGCACGGCGGCCAGGCGCTCGGTGAGCGCCGCGATCAGCGGGCTGTTTTCGCCATAGAAGGCGGTGAAGTACTCCTGCATGTCGTGGATCAGCAGGGCGGCGCGTTTGGGATCCAGAGACCAGTCGACCTTGTTGGCCTTCCACTGGCTGGGCATGGCGTAATTGTTCAGGGTTGGGATAGCCATAACGTCATGATTCCTTTTTAGTTTTATGCTGTTGTCAGGGGCTGGTTGGCGGCGATGGCGTGCGCAATGCGCGCCCGCAGCCCCTGCTTGTCAATCTTGCCCACCGCCGTCATGGGCAGGGCGTCCAGGGTTTCGAAACGGTCGGGCAGCTTGAAGTCCGCCACCCCGCGCTCGCGCAGAAACTTGCGCAAGGCCAGCGGCTTCAAGGCGGGATCCGTGCTGACGATAAAGGCGCAGCTCTTCTCCCCCATGGCGCTGTCGGGCATGGAGACCAGGGCCGCATGGGTGATGGCCGGGTGGTGCAGCAGCTGGTTTTCCACCTCTTCCGCCGCGATCTTCTCGCCGCCCCGGTTGATCTGATCCTTCTGCCGCCCCACCACGGTGAGGTAGCCATCGGCATCCTGTACCACCAGATCGCCGGAGCAGTAGAAGCCCTCGGCATCGAACACCCGGGCGTTGTGGGCCGGGCTCTGGTAGTAGCCGCGGAAGGTATAGGGGCCGCGGGTGTGCAGGGCGCCAGGCTCGCCGGGGGCAACCGGATTGCCCGCCTCATCGAGGATGCGCACCTCGTCGTCCGGGCTCATGGGGCGGCCCTGGGTGTGAATGACCTTCTCGTCGGGATCAGAGAGCCGGGTGTAGTTGACCAGCCCTTCCGCCATGCCGAACACCTGCTGCAGCCGGCAGCCGAGCAGCGGCCCAATCTTGCTGGCCACCGCCTCCCCCAGCTTGGCGCCGCCCACTTGCAGCAAGTCGAGGCTCTCGAGCTGAGTGCGCGCAGTGGGGTCCGCTTCCGCTGCCTGCAGCCAGAGCGAGACCGCCGGCGGCACCAGCGAGGTGAGATTGACCCGGTGGCGGGCAATCAGCGGGAAACAGCTGATGGGGCTGGGATCGGGTGCGAGCACCACGGTGCCGCCCGCCTCGAATACCCCGAGGGCACCCGGGGAGCTCAGGGGGAAGTTGTGGGGCGCCGGCAGGGCGCACAGATAGCGGGTATGGGGGCCGAGGCCGCAAATTTCGTTGCTGCGGCGCACGCTGTACAGGTAATCGTCGTGGGTGCGGGGGATGAGCTTGGGGGTGCCGGTGCTGCCACCGGAGAGCTGGAAGAAGGCCACCTCGTTCGCCGGGGTCGGGGCAAAGGAGACGGATGGGGAGCTCCCCTCATCCCCCTCGCCGAGCCAGCGAGCCAGCCCCAGCTCCCCCCCATCGCCATCCAGCAGCACCAGCTCGGCACCGATGGTTGTCAGCAGCTCGCTCTCGCGTCCCTTGCTCGCAAACAGCGGGTGGGTCAGCGAGCCGACAAAGAGGCGCGGAGTGATCTGCTCGGCATAAGAGAGGAGCTCCAGCCGGTTGTGGCTAAAGAGCGCGTTGACCGGCGCGATGCCGGCCTTGAGCAGGGCGAAGAACACCAGATAGAACTCGGCCACGTTGGGGAGTTGCACCAGTGCGGTATCCCCCACCCCCAGGCCGTGGCGGGCCAGATTCGCGGCCAGCCGGCTCGAGGCGGCGTCCAGCTCGCCATAGCTGAAGCGACGCTCACCGCAGAGGATGGCCTCGACGTCAGGTGCCAGCTCGCACTGACGCGCCAGCATGGCGGTCAGCGGCTCGCCGCGCCAATAACCCTTGGCGCGGTACAGCTCCGCCAACTCTTCGGGCCAGCGGGTATAGGGCAGGAAGCGGTTGGTATCGCTCATTGCGCGACCTCCGGACTCAGGTCCAGGGCTTTCAGATTTGGCTGCCCACTCGGCCAGCCCAGATATTGAAGCTGCGTCATTGCGCCACCTCCAAATCCAGGCCCAGTGCCTTGAGCATGGTGCCCAGCTTGGTGCCGGTCTCGGCCCACTCCATGGCGGGATCCGAGCCCGCGACGA
>OBJT01000473.1_pt1 | contig 10445 bp, 14 predicted proteins | sample 1519861 | NCBI WGS metagenome assembly OBJT01 (sample SAMN02401118, study PRJEB22541) | soil metagenome, isolate JX
TGAAGAATGCCCGTCCGCCCAAAAAAACAAAAGCACCGGTCCGCCCTCCCCGTCCGGTCCGACTGATGCCGGTGGCGGATGCGCTCCGGGTGCTGGCAGAGTTCTGGCCACGGCTGTTTAACCTGGAATTACCGCTGCGACTGATGAAAACCGGTATCCGGGAGGAGATGGAAGCCGATATCGTTGCCCGCCAGTTGCCCGTATCCTCGAAGCAGCTGCGGCGCTGCCTGCGGAGTCTGACCCGGAGTGAGGGCTATCTGAATGCCACTACACCCGGAGGTAAACGCTACGGTCTGGACGGACTACCTGTGGGGGGGGTAACCGAAGAGGAATATCAGCTGAGCCGGTTACGACTACAGAAAATACTGAAACGCAGGGAGTAAGTGGTCTGGTGCCTCCCTGCCCCACCAGTATTCGCTGATGGCCGGACAGGGAGTGCCAGGAAAATGTGATTAGTGGCGAATTTGCGCCAGGTCGTCTTCAGTCAGACCGGTCATTTTCATGACATTACTGAGGTATTAAAGCTTCATTATATTCTTTGCATTAGGATATTTTGCGGAGCTTGCTTCTGGCGTGAATCTAACCTTATCATTAAGGGCAAAGGTATTGATTCCGCCCTGCATAGCCCTATCCGCTCCATAAAAAATGGCCTGATTTTTGTCACTTTTGATCAACACATTCGCTGCAGTAATGTTTATTACTTCGCCCGTGTGTTCAGGATTGATTTTAACTCCTTTAGACCAGTCTTTTCTCACTTGCAAAGTGGGAATTCCTGCAGGGAGTTGTTTATTCTTCCAGAGAGCATGTAATGAACAAAGTTCAGACATTCTTGTATTACTCTCAATTATGTCAAGTAATTTGAGATTAGAGGGATTTATCCAATATATTACTTTCAAACATCTGTCATAATGTTCAATTACTTTGTTTATTATATCCTCAACCTGATATGCTTTCTTATTGCGCCATAAAGGCTCGTGATGAGAGAGCCGGTTTCTTATCTTATTGATATCTTTGAGTTCGTTACCTATGCTGTTTATTGATAATGGAGAGCCGGAGGTCGAATCGACAGCGTTCGGGAATACACGATGCCTTAAATGTGGCCATAATGTGAGATAGGATTTTTTTTGTACGTCGAAATCTTTTTGTACCAGAGATACCCAAAAACCCAGAGTTAACTTTGAAATGAAATTTTCTGCGGTTAAAGGTTTATTTTCATAATTAAGCTGTTTTACCGCTGTTTGGATATTACTCCATGCGATAAAGTTATTCTGTCTTGTAAATGTATTAACAAACCAAAGCTTGTCAATTTTAGCTTTTTCTGTCACCCAATCATGCGGCTGGAAATTCAGCTCAACCTGCTCTTCTTCGTGTGCTATCCAGGACTGATAGATAGCGTTGCGAAGCGAAATTTCAATAATTTGAAGCGCTGGTAGAAAAGCACTGGCAAGTTGCTTATTCCAAAGATAGATGCCAAGGCATTGTTCTGGCGAGGCCCCGCCAAGGATAGGTAGTTGGTATGTTGAGAACCTGGCTGTAGAAAGGGACTCTGTAATCGCTTGAATTGTCATTGTTCTGATCCATAAGGTTTCATAGATTCAGTATACCTTCCATGAACTTAGACAAAAATGCCAAATTTGTGGTTAGCGCGTGTCTGTGTTTGTGACAGATTGAGGTTGACATGCTGCACCTAGACAATCATAATCTTTGCCCAGAGGCAACTCTATATATGTAAGCGCCCGCCCCTACTCAACGATGGTCGGAACGCGAATAAATTTTTCAAAAAAGGCTTCCTTATGGAGGCCTTTTTTGATCCTGTGACACAAAAGTGCATGTTCATTTAACAATATCAGGATAAATTTCGTCAATCTTGATATATAAGTTGCCCGTTTCGGCTGCTCGTCTGATTTTTTCTTCCATCAACATTCTGAAACTGATGTTATTTTTTAACATGAGAACAAGATCATAACCGCTGACACAGATGACCTTCTTTCCCCTCCCCCATGCATCCAGACCACTTTTTGTAAATCCAGCCCAACTGATAAATACGCCGCGAGCCCATGAAATTTTCTGATCCAGCTTGCCATGAAATGCATGGAGATCAGCGTTTCCTGTTTTAGTACTATGCCACTTTGCTTCCACAAGATAGGTTTCATTATTTAACAGAAAACTGCCGTCAATCTGTTCGCCCTTCAACCTGAATGCGCCTTTAGGGGATAGATAGAAGGCGGTAAATAGTTCGTTAAGCCATAATTCAAAGCTATGTCCCCGTTGGTGAGGCGGTTGGTTATGGAGGGTTTCCAGACCTTTAAGAAAATAATTATTATCGATGCCGGTGGGGACGATTAATGCAGGCGTTTTGCCGGCTGCTGCAAGACTGTCTGCCCCCTGAATTTTGGATATCAATCTACCGTAGACAGCATCATCCTGAGCAGTGATCACGTTATCAGGTATTGTTTTCCTGTATTCCCAGAGTTGAGTGACGACTCTAAGAACTGTTTCCCTGTCATCTTGCTTCAAAAGGCAACGCAATCGCTTCATTTTTGAGTCGCCATCTTTCCGATAGATGTCGTTGTCTATATCAATTGACAGCTCAGATTCGAAAAACTCGCGCATTGATTTATTTGTGAAATTCAGTACATAGCCTGCATTATTTGGGTCTTCAAAAAGCTGGTTTATATTTTTGATATCACTTTCTGTAAATTTCATTATTTATTACCGTAAATTGTAGTCTGTCCAATCTGACTGTTTTTACAGACGCGAATAACAGTCATTCTGGAAACTCCAGCCAATCGAGCTGTCTCATTTATCGATTTTCCGTTTTGCAGGCGTAACGTTCGTATTAGCTCATGTTTAGCCTTATCTGCCTGCCGACCAGCATACTTACCTTCTAATCTGGCTTTTTCAACACCCTCTTTCTGTCGTCGGCGACGATCCTCATAGTCTTTTCGAGCGATAGCGGCCAACATGTCCAGCATCATGCCATTAACAGCCCGCAGCATACTTCTCGTGAAGTCATCCGAAGCAGCATGAGTAAGAGCAATATGACTGGTAGGAAGGTCAAGACTAATGACCGATAGCTCCTTTTCAAACATACGTCGTTTAAGTGTGTCCCAGTCACCATCACTGAGGCGAGAAAGGCGATCTACCTGCTCAATCAGAATCACATCACCTGATTCCATATCAGACAGCATCCGATTTAGTTCCGGACGGTCGAGCGATGCTCCCGATGCGTTTTCAACATACCAGCCGGCAATACGTTGGCCATGATGCGCCGCAAATTCCTTCAGCCTGTTTTTTGCGCGAAGCGCATCCTGTTCAATTGTCGACGCGCGAAGATACGCATAAATGTACATTTTATCGCCTTCGGTAACTTTTAAGTGGTATTAGAATTTTAAGTAACTTTTGAATAGTATCTTAGCAGGGTTTTAGATTCTAAGTCGCTAGTATATTTTGGGGATACCTGAATGTGACTGGCTGACGCGCCTGTCGGGCTTGTCCAACCCCTCCCCTGTTCAGAAACAAGTTCTGAACAGACTCACGGTTTGCAATGTGGGTCAACAAAAATAAATACGATCACCAAAAATATTTTCTGGACACTTTTTCCGATAGTGCCGAAATGTACAGGACGGATAGCATTTTTTGTATGTTGTCGGAATGTATCTGTGGAGGGTGAACGTCAATAGGTTAGACATGGACAGGAACACCAGAACGTCCAGGCTGGCAAAAATGAAGCGCCAAATCTCTTTGTAATGCAATTTTGCATTATTATGTTGCGTGTAATGCAAAAGTGCATTATTGTTAATGTGTAACCACAACAAGGAGCGGAACGATGGCGACCATTAACGCACGTATTGACGATGATATAAAGAACCAGGCAGATGAAGTGCTGAAGCAGCTTAATATCAGCCAGACTCAGGCTATTGCAGCTTTTTATCAGTATATTGCTGAACAAAAGAAACTGCCATTTGTGATCTCCACCATTGTAAAAACACCGCATGATTTATTACGTGAGAGTTCAGATATGTTAGCTGAGGCTCTTGCTGTGATCTCTAATTTACAGGCATGGACTGAACAGCCGGACGGGATTGCAAAGACAAAACTGATGGAATATTACCGCCGACTCGATGCGCTGTACTGCTGCGCCAAAGAGAAAATAAGCCTTACTGATAACCGGGATGCAGAGCTGGCACTGAATGCTTTTAATAAGGCGATGAGTATTCTTGTTGATGCGGAAAATTTCGGGTACGGCTATGAGAAAGTAACGTTTTCTAAACTGGAACAGACGAACTTCGAATTAGCCGTCAGCATGTTCAGGACAAAAATTTCCTGGCTTATTACGGAGACGCTGAAATGAAAACAAAATATACCTTCCCTGAATGCTACTGCGGAATTGAAAGGAACTAAAAAATGAAGATCAATAAAGAAGACAATCTGGAGAACTGCCCGGACTGCGGCGAAGATATGGATGCCGGGAAAAACCGCTGTACACGCTGCCAGCGTGAGCACGATGCGGAAAGCATGACCGAGGAGGATTACCGTGCTCACAAAGCGTTGTTTCCGTCAGGCAGCACGGTATGTGATGTGCCGCAATTACCCCTGATAACCTACACAGTAGGCACAATATCAGTATCTGAAATGCTCACCGGGCAGGAAAAAGAACGCTATGTGAACGCTATTAAAGAGAAGATACAGGCTGAATATCCGGGTTATGCCGTGGTGGTTACGTTGGACAGCACCATCGGCGGCGCAGACTGTCAGGTGAGTAATGATCCGTATGGTGAAACGGATATAGCAGAACACGCCTATCTTCTCGCCCACGATGTATGGATTGGCGCTAAGTGGGCTGATTAATAGCGAAACTTCAGAAACAGCCGCGAAAGCGGCTTTTTTGTGGGCGCTGGACAGAATTACCTGAGTGTCCAACCCATTGCGGCGCAGGGATAAAGCTGTAAACTTTTACTGATGAACAAAGTAGCCCGTTGGGCATAGGACAACATGGAGCAAACCTTGGCTAAGGTAACCAGAATTCAGGCCGGAAGATACGCAGTCGATGATGGGCGTTGCATTATAAAAAATAACTCTGGGTGGCTTATTGTCGATGCTAATGGCGCTCATGATTTTGGACCTGTCCCCACATTAGCAGCAGCTAAGGAATATGTTGAGTCTGGTACTGTTCCGCTAAGGCAGCACAATTTCTCTACATCTCATGGTCGAAGACAAAGTAAAAAAGAGTTTAATGCGTATTTGGCATCTGAAGCTAAAAATGGCAATCCAGTGCCAGCCATTCTTTGGGTAATTGTCCTTTGCATCATCTGCGGCATTGTAGTTGCAGTTCGAGGTTATTAATCTTGGACAGAATAACCTTTATGTCCAATGTCGAAGGGATATAAACGGGAGGCGTAAAAAAGGCCGCTTAACCGGCCTTAGTGCAGGAAATGGCTTCCATATAAGCAGTTTCTAAAACGCGGGGATCTCTGGAGTTGTAAAGGCGAACGATAGATTCATAACGTTCAGAACATCCCCGCTCGTCAGCGCGGCGGTAATACTCATTGTGGAGTTTATTCAGGCTCTTTCGCAGCAGAAGCCTACCGACGACTATCAGAGCAAACGCAATAATAAGAAAAAATGTCATGTCTACCTCCTGTCGTTATCACCCAATACTATCAGGCCAGATCCTGCGCTGCCAGCAGAACTAGACAGAATGTGCTGTATGTCCAATCCGGGCGGGAATTAAGAGTGATGGGGTTCCGGTGCCTGGAACAAGCCAGAACGCAGACTCCGAAAGCGCCAGTAAAAGACGCCCCGACAGGGTACAGGAAAACGGCCCGGAGCATGGAAAATCGTTTCCACAAACTGCACGTCAAAGCACACTACCCCGGCAGAGATATTCGCAGTAAAATACCCAATACATTAATATAATTACGAACAGATGGCGTCTAAATGAAAATTGATTTCTTCGGATGTAATTACTTTCATATATTGAACAGTTTTAAAACCGAATTGCACACAATAAAAAAATTTCACAGTCACAGTGAAGTGTACTGGCAAAATGAAGGAGATGATATTAACAACTCTATGCTTTCAGAGATAAGAGACGCAGACGCAGAACATCACGAAGATATTGTTGATACCTATGTAGAAGAACTTATTATTGCACAAAGCACAGCGCCAAGATTTCATCGTGAGACCATACTGGTATCTCTCTATTGCCAGACTGAATACACTATTTTAGATTACTGTTCGTGGTTTAATCAGGATGTCATGGGTAAGAAAGCTAATTTTGACAGCCTGAGCAGACACGCCGTCCTGGATAATATTTCAGAGTATATGCAGAAAGTAATGGGGTTTGATTTATCATCATTCAAAGAAGAATGGGAATATTTAAAGAATATAAAACTAATCAGAAACCGATTAGTGCATTACAACGGAAAAGTTGGAAAAAAAAGCAAAGCAATAGAATCGTTTTGTGAGCAGAACGTGCATTTCAGAATCCAGAATGAATTTATCATTCTTCAGAGTGGGGCAATTAATAATATCATTAACGTGTTAATGACATTACTCAATAAACTGGAGAGTGAAAATCAATTGTTCATAGGCAGACATCAGGAAACATTTGGTGCATTTGAACACGCTGGGTTTAATAAAAGTTGACAGGTGCTGCACCTGTTGCCCACATGTAGAATTCTCCCGGTTTTTTAGTTCGTTAAACCAGTTTACCAGGCTAGATCCCGAATTTCTAGCCTAACTGGACAGACTAACTCGAATGTCTAAGTGATGAGATTTATTATAAATGGGCTTCACAGTGCCACTTCCCCGCAAAAAATCTAATGATGATATAATCGAACTCATCAACCACAAGAGTACGCGATTATGACACTGGCTCAACTGAAAGGTATTTGTTCCCGTTCTGATATCACTGTGGATGAACTTCGTATAGTTGTAGAGCGTCTTAACCAACAACGCATTAACTTCGGTACTGAACTGCACGAAATTAAGCCGCCTGCGCCCTGTGGGTGGTTACCAAGAAGCCGACCGCTATCGCAAGAAATAATAAGCGAAAGTCTCTGTAAACATTATAAAGAGCAGATTCAGCAATGGATAACGCTGATCGAACTCCATGAGGCATCACTGACTTGGGCGGAAAAGCTAAAGCGCTTTGTGGGAAAGCATAAATGGTTGTATTCCATTTCAGCAATGGTTATCGGAGGCATCGGAACTATACTAAATGGGTACGATATGATTGCTCAATGGTTCTGGCCGCCACACTAAATTCTCTGGACAGAATTACCTGAACGTCCAGGTCAGGGAAATCAGAGCAAAATGCTTTCGGGCCAAACCATGTGTCCCTCACTCGCATCAGGGTGATTTTTCCGAATTTCTCCGCCTGCCTTGCGGCCGGATTCAGTGAAATAAAATAGTCCTGATTTAGTAGCTTCGATATACCCGCGTTCAATGAGCTGTTGCTGAACCTCAATTACCGATTCGTTTCGCATACGAGCCAACTTAGTTGCCGAAAGTTTTTGGGTTTTTGAGGGCATGTTTATTTCCTTTTTAATTTTATTGCAGCCATCTTACTAGGCCAGATCCCAGACTGCCAGCAGTACTGGACGGGGTCTGAGGGCCAATGGAACGAAAACGTACGTTAGTGAAGTAACTGTCTGATATATCATAAATTATCAGACACATGAAAACAGTGCCGTTTTTATGTCTATTAAATCGTTTTTTTGTTATAACAGACATAGATCGTCCGATATTTGATTTAGGATACATTTTTATGCGACTTTTTGGTTATGCACGAGTATCAACCAGCCAGCAGTCACTCGATATTCAGGTTAAAGCACTCAAAGACGCGGGGGTTAAAACCAACCGAATCTTTACCGACAAAGCATCCGGTAATTTAGTCGAACGGGAAGGTCTGGATTTGTTACGGATGAAGGTAGAGGAAGGTGATGTCATTCTGGTGAAGAAGCTAGATCGTCTTGGTCGTGATACTGCCGATATGATCCAGTTGATTAAAGCATTCGACGCCCAGGGCGTAGCTGTCCGGTTTATCGATGACGGGATCAGTACTGATGGTGACATGGGAAAAATGGTAGTCACTATTCTGTCAGCTGTAGCTCAGGCTGAACGTCAAAGAATACTGGAGCGTACGAATGAAGGTCGACAGGAAGCGAAGTTGAAAGGTATCCGGTTTGGTCGCAAGCGCACTATCGACAGAAACAGCGTGCGGGCGCTTTATCACGGTGGAACGGGGGCCACAGCGATAGCTCGACAGCTCGGCATTGCCCGTTCCACGGTGTATAAAATTCTGGAGGATGAAACGGAAAAACCATTTTGACCTTTTTTGCATGATTATCGCTTTCTTCTGCACGATATTTCTGCCACGCACACCTTAAAATATGCATAATCCAACAATTAAGAGGTCGTTATGAAAAAGTATTTGGGTGTCACTGCACTGGCTTTATTTTCGTTGTCCGCTCAGGCGGCTGATTTTCAGGTAACAAGTAGTGAAATGAAAACCGGTGAGTCACTTTCGAAAGTCCAGGTCTTTGAGGGCTTTGGTTGTGAAGGTGACAACAAGTCACCTTCACTGAGCTGGTCCGGCGCCCCTGAAGGCACTAAAAGTTTTGCTGTTACCGTCTTCGACCCGGATGCCCCTACTGGCAGCGGGTGGTGGCATTGGACGGTAGTCAATATTCCCGCTTCAGTAACGTCTCTGTCTGCCGATGTGGGACATAAAGACAGCACCAGACTTCCAGCTGGAGCAGTTCAGGGCAGAAACGATTTTGGTTATGCTGGTTTCGGCGGTGCATGTCCCCCGAAAGGCGATAAACCGCATCATTACCATTTCAAAGTCTGGGCGTTAAAAACTGAGAGCCTGCCAATTGATGGGAGTTCCAGTGGTGCGCTTGTCGGTTATATGCTTAATGCCAACAAAATAGCCACTGCTGAGATGGTTCCGGTTTATGGGATAAAGTAAGGAGTCTCTTCATGCCGGCAGAAGCCGTTTCCCGCGTGACGTTACAGGAAATACGAATGTATCAGTCCCACGAACTTCACCGGGTGAAATTACTGATGCCTGCGTTGTGCCGGATCCGCCAGGGCAAGAAAGTCATCAGTTGGGAAGGCCATATCGATATTGCCAATAACAACCAGATAATTCTTTTCCCGTCCGGTTATGAGTTTGGCATCGCCAATTATCCCGATGCCGGATTTTACCTGGCGGAAATGCTTTACCTGCCTGTGGAGTTGATTCAGCGCTTCAGGCAGTTTTATCCGCTTACCACACCGCGGGAGGAGAGCACACCTGGTTTCTGTACCCAGCAAAACGATGAGTTGCTCTACTGCTGGGACCAGCTTAAGACTGCAGTGCAGCTTAAAGTTTCCGATCAGTTGCTGGAGCATATGGCAATGGGGGTTTTGTTAACTATTGTTCAAAACAACACCAGTCATCTGTTTCTCTCTCACTCCCGGGACTCGTTGGTTCACCGTTGCCAGAACCTGCTGTTAGCCAACCCCGGCGCATACTGGACGACTCAGGATGTTGCCCGCCATCTGTTTATATCCGTCTCTACGCTGCGCCGGCGCCTGTCCGCTGAAGGGACAAGTTTTCAAAAACTGCTGGATGACGTGAGGCTGAATAATGCCCTGGCTGACATTCAGAGCACGCTTAAGCCAGTAAGCGTTGTGGCAAGAGATAATGGTTATATGTGTCCTTCGCGCTTTACTGCTCGCTTTCAACAACGCTTCGGAATAACGCCAAGAACACTGCGCCGGGCATCGAAATTATAACAAGGGATGCTGGGAACAATTTTGAGGATTAGCATCTTTCATATAGCAGCTAGAAAAACACTTAGAATATTGAGGTGTATCGATCTGACAAATCTGTTTATTGGTGATTTTTTCTTATAAACAAGGAATTATATTCTTACCATACGTCTTCATTCATTGCCTCTTAAACTTCGTAGTGACAGCACGCAAAAAGCTCCTTCTGTATAATCACATTATCAAATCCCTTAACGTGAGTTTTCGTTCCACTGAGCGTCAGACCCCTAAGACGCTGGAGAATCAGTCGGGCGCTGATGTCTGGATTACCTGGGCAGACTGGGCGGCCAGTAATCCGGGTATTGGTGATGTAGTGGATATTGCACCGGACTATGCCATATGGCGGGATATGAATATTGCCGTTCGTAAGGGGGCTGATGCTGAAACCCGCCAGTTTGCCGCATGGCTGCGTTCTGATGAGGCGGCGCCGGCATTCAGGAAGTATGGCTGGGTCAGGCAGGCCGCTCAGTAAATCATCAGGCCCCGTGTTCCGGGGCCATTCATCCGTATGGGTCAGTCTTTGTTGTTTTTTTTCAGCCAGGCCTGCATCTGGTCAATCTCGGGCTGCTGTGTTTTGATGATGTCTTGTGCCAGTTTCCGCATCTCCGGGTCTTTACCGT
>OBJT01000474.1_pt1 | contig 10444 bp, 9 predicted proteins | sample 1519861 | NCBI WGS metagenome assembly OBJT01 (sample SAMN02401118, study PRJEB22541) | soil metagenome, isolate JX
GGAATTGCTTCATAGTCATCTAATTGTCCTGCAAAGGCTTGATATTGCCATGGTCCAATCCAAGACAACCATTTCGTTTCAAATGCATTTTGTACTGCACGTTGAACCGTGACACCGTAAACTGGACGGCTGGCATCACCACGAATCAAGCTACCGTCGTGTCCTGGTCCCCAATATGTAGGAATTTGACCAGCAATGACCCATTGATTCCAAAGCTTTCCTGCAATATATGAACCTTCAACGTTGACATCATTACCATTGTCAATCAAAGGATCTTTTTCACCATTCACTCTGATTTTTGTATCCCAATTTTCACCGCCAGCGTTGAACTCTAAAGCAGCTTGATACTGGGACTTTTGACTATCACCAAAAGCCTGAGGCACAGTTTTAAGATCAGTACCTGCATGTAATCCTACTTTTGCTGTTGCATTGTCCGCAGCAATCGCATGCATAACAGAGTCGATAACATTCTGTTGTGCTTTATTGGTTACTTGAGCTTGTGATAAAGCGCGTTTAATCTCATCTCCACTCATTGGCCAAGTTGAAGTACTGATTTGGATAACGCCTTGTTGATTTAACCAATTTAGGTCGGTGCGTAAGTTTTCATCATTTAACACAATACCTTGCGCAAATACAGCGGAAGAGAGAGACGCCAATAATGCGACATAAAGCGATTTTTTTAAAAACATATCCAGACTGTTCTCAAATTTATTTATGAACACATCATCGTTTTTTTATAGGTTGTTTTCAATCACCAAACTGAACAATTACATTTCTTAACGTAGAATGCAAAAAAGACCACTTATAAAAGTGGCCTTTGGTGTTCCGCATAACTCGAAAATTAGTCTTTACGGCGCATATGTGGGAATAACAACACATCACGGATACTTGGTGCATTAGCGAATAACATCACCAAACGATCAATACCAATCCCTTCACCCGCTGTTGGAGGTAAACCGTATTCAAGCGCTTCAATAAAGTCCGCATCGTAATGCATTGCTTCATCATCACCTGCATCCTTTTCTGCAACTTGTGCTTGGAAACGTTCAGCTTGATCAATTGGATCGTTTAACTCTGAGAAACCATTCGCCAACTCACGACCGCCAATAAAGAACTCGAAACGATCAGTAATATGCGGATTATCATCATTACGACGTGCAAGTGGTGAAGTTTCCGCAGGATATTCTGTGATGAACGTCGGTTGGCGAAGTTTCGTCTCAACTGTTTCTTCAAATACGATTGTCTGCAACTTACCCAAACCAAAACCTGGCTTAACTTTTTCTTTTAATACATCTTGAGTAAATTTCGCCAAGAATTCACGATCATTGACATTTTCAGGTGTGAAATCAGGGTTATGCTCAAGAATCGCATCGAACATTGAAATCTTCTTAAATGGACCTTTGAAGCTATAAACTTCTTCGCCATAAGGCACATCAGTTGTACCTAAAATATCAATGGCCAATTTCTCAAGCATGTTTTCAGTAAGTTCCATCAAGTCCTTATAATCTGCATAAGCTTGATAAAACTCAATCATGGTAAATTCAGGGTTATGACGCGTTGAAACCCCTTCGTTGCGGAAGTTACGGTTAATTTCAAACACACGCTCAAAACCACCAACAACCAAACGTTTTAAATATAGCTCTGGCGCGATACGTAAATAGAGTTCCATGTCTAACGCATTATGATGCGTCACAAATGGTTTTGCAGAAGCACCACCCGGAATGACATGCATCATCGGTGTTTCTACTTCCATGAAACGCTCATTGGTTAAAAATGCACGAATACCAGCGACAACTTTGGCACGAATCTCAAAAGTCTTACGTGTTTCTTCATTTACAATCAAATCCAAGTAACGCTTACGATATTTAGCTTCAGTATCAGTTAAACCATGAAATTTGTCTGGGAGTGGACGCAATGATTTCGTCAGCAATTCAAAAGCTTCAAGGTGTACATATAAGTCCCCTTTACCTGAGCGACCAATATAACCTTCTGCTGCAATAATATCACCAAGGTCCAGACTCTTAATCGTTTCTAAAACGTCGACTGGTAAACCTTTACGATCCACATAAAGTTGGATACGACCTGTCATGTCCTGAATCACAATAAATGATCCGCGATTGAGCATGACACGACCCGCAACTTTTACATAAACTTTTTCAGCACCTTCGATTTGTGCTTTGTCTTGATCTTTAAATTGTTCTTGTAAATCTGCGGTATAGTGTTCACGTTTAAAGGTATTTGGCCAAGGGCTCTTGCCAGTTTGTTTAGCGGTTTCTTGGATTTGCTTTAATTTGGCATGACGCTGTGCGATTAAATCGTTTTCGGAAAGTGTCTGTTCAGAAGTCGATTGAGCGTTTTGTTGCGTCATCTCTGCCTCGGTTTAAGTAAAAATAAAGGCACATAGAATAGCAGATCGTAAAACATTTTCGTATCTTTTCGACCTGACATTCATGAAAAAAGCAGATAATTATCAGTTTTCCTTGCTTTTCTCACTCAGATTTTCACCCCGATCTATGCACTCATTTTACTTAACTTTCTGACATTTGTTTAATCGCTTCCAAACCTTGCTTAAACCCTTTATCCATCATTTCAATGTATTCAGGCTGTACATCTACTTCAACATGTAGTTCAGTATCTGCGCCAGATTCAAGCAGAAAATATTTTTCCAAAGTTCCAGCCCATGACTTTACCTCATCACTCTCTAAGTCTTCTTGACCATTTTGAATGATACCGAGATGCTTAAAGATCAATTGTTTCGGTTCTTCAATGCTTGCAATAGTCGAAATCATTCCATTGCCTTCTCCATCTAAGAAATAGGTCTTACCATCAACCTTCCAATCACTTTGCATCGTTGAACTGGGTGAAAAGAATTTTGTCCAAGCCTGATAACTGTCAAGAGTCCAAAGTACATCCCATACTTTTTGTTGAGGGGCATGAATTTTTATGCTGTATACCAAGGTTTCCATATGTTTAATTCTCTAATAATTAACACTCAAAATATGATACCGCTTGTTCAAATGTTTATTTTTTATTCACACCAATTTTATACGTTTCGATATTTTCAATTACATTCACGAAGAATGACACGAATAAATTTAGAGTAATTGCTCAAATAACAAGACTTTCGGCTTGAATTGCCATATCTCTTTTTTTATAAATGATTAAACTCTTGCATTTACTTTACTTAAATGTCGTTCTGCGTAAAAATCTAACTCCCGATCAACACAAGTTAGTACTATATTGCAGCGATCGTAGCGACATTATGGAACAGTTTTACTGAAAGGCAATTTGAGCATACCTATCAGTTTGGAGAGTCACATGAAAAAATATCAATGTATCGTTTGTGGTTGGATTTACGACGAAGCAGAAGGTTGGCCACAAGACGGCATTGCAGCAGGTACTAAATGGGAAGATATTCCTGATGATTGGACTTGCCCAGATTGCGGTGTTTCAAAAGCCGATTTTGAAATGATTGAAATCTAAGATTGTCAAAAAGATCATGCTTACATGGTCTTTTTTTCTATAGTTTAATTTTATATAAAAAATGTTGGAGAATCTCATGCATCCTATCGTCATCATCGGATCTGGTATGGCAGGTTATACCGTTGCTCGTGAATTTCGCAAACTGAGCCCAGAACAAGAACTTGTTATGATCTGTGGAGATGATGCGGTAAATTATGCAAAACCAACATTATCCAATGCTTTCGCAGGCAATAAAGCACCTGAGCAAATTGCTTTAGGCGATGCTAATAAAATGGCAACTCAACTCAATATGCGTATCGAGGCAGAAACGTGGGTCAAAGAAATCCATGCAGAAGCACATGAAATCGTTTTAGAAAAAAATGGTGAAACGATTACGCAACCCTACTCTAAACTTGTCCTTGCAGTCGGTGCGAATCCAATCCGTTTAGCTATCTCAGGTGATGGCAGTGATGATATCCATGTCGTTAACTCATTGATTGACTATCGTAACTTCCGTGAAAACCTTGCTCAACGTAAAGATAAACGCGTTGTTATTTTAGGTGCAGGCTTGATTGGATGTGAATTTGCCAATGATTTATTACATAGCGAATATGATATTACGGTAATCGATCTTGCCCCACAACCATTGGGACGTTTATTGCCTAGTCATGTTGCAGACTTATTCAAAAACAACTTAGAACAAGCTGGAATTAAATTTGTCCTTTCAACAACAGTTGAAAAAATTACCAAAATTAATGATGGTGAAGATTACGCTGTAACACTTGCAAATGGACAAACCTTGATTGCGGATATCGTTTTATCAGCAATTGGTTTACAACCAAATACAGCCCTAGCAAAATCAGCAGGGATTCAAACAAGTCGTGGCGTCATCACCAATACTTTATTAGAAACCAATCAAGCAGATATCTACGCGGTTGGTGACTGTGCTGAAGTCAACGGAACTTTACTTCCTTATGTGATGCCAATCATGCAACAAGCTCGAGCATTGGCTAAAACTTTAAGTGGTCAAAACACTGCCGTACACTATCCAGCGATGCCTGTTGCAGTAAAAACTCCTGCAGCACCACTCACTGTTTTACCAGCCCCATTAGATATTGATGTGACTTGGGAAATGGAAGACTTTGAAGATGGAATGTTAGCAAAAGCAGTTGATGCAGAAGGCACATTAAGAGGCTTTGTACTTTTAGGTGCAACAGCTGCAAAACAGCGTTTGACACTGACCAAACTTGTGCCTGACTTGATTCCTGCACAAAATTAAGGTTTATTAAATATAGCGAGTTTGTTGAAAAATGAGGTTTCAGCAAACTCAATACCGACAAAAATAATTCAACTTGGAACGAGCAGCATGAACAGTGCCCTTCAATTTAATGTGTCGCCTTATACTGCATTTATGCAAGAGACCAAAGTAAGTTTGGGCAATGGTATCGAACTCCATGTTGAAATCGGCGGAAACCCTGAACATCCAACAGTTTTGCTCATCATGGGATTAGGTGCACAAATGTTATTTTGGCCTGATTTCTTTTGTAAAGCGCTGATTGACCAAGGGTTTCGTGTGATTCGTTTTGACAATCGTGATATTGGTTTATCTTCAAAAATTAGAAATAAAGGTAAAAGACTCAATACAATGAAACTCATGGGACGTTTCATGTTTGGGCTTGGCAATGAAGGTGCGCCCTATACACTGTATGATATGGCAGATGATGTCGCCATGCTCATTGACCAATTAGGTATTGAAAAAACCTATCTACTAGGTGCATCGATGGGCGGCATGATTTCTCAAATCGTTGCGGCGAAATACCCTGAAAAGGTAGAAAAAGTTGGACTATTGTTTACGAGTAACAATCAACCCTTCCTTCCTTTCCCTTACCCAAAACAACTTTTCAGTTTATTGGGAAGGCCTCCAGCACGTGATGAAGAGTCAATTGTTAATCATAGTCTAAGAGTATTTCAAATTATTGGTTCACCTGGTTATGTGAATCAAGTTGAAGCAATTCAAACCATTCGAAAATTATATCGCCGTAGTTTTTATCCAGCGGGTGTACTTCAACAATTTTTAGCAATATTATGTACAGGTTCTTTGTTACCATTGAACAAGAATACCACTCAGCCCACTTTGGTTGTGCACGGTTCAAAAGATCGTTTACTACCACCAAGTCATGGTAAAGCGGTTGCAAAAGCAATTACGGGTGCTAAGTTTGAATTAATTCATGGAATGGGGCATGATATTCCTGCACATTTCATCCCGCAACTTAGCGATTTGTTTGTTCATCATTTTAGATCATCACACTAGGACACTATGGCTGCATTACCCTCATTAAGACAGCTATCATATTTAGTTACGTTGTCAGAAACATTACATTTTACTGAAGCAGCACGCCGTTCGTTTGTTACCCAGTCCACTTTATCTGGGGGAATCATGGAACTAGAGCGTCTGCTAGGTGGCGTCTTAGTTGAACGTGATCGTCAAAACGTCCGTTTAACCCCTCTAGGTGAACAAGTTGTTGCTCGTGCACGTGTGTTATTAGCTGATGCACAAGATCTTATGCGTTTAAGCCGAGAAATGAGTGAGCCGTTAACAGGTGACCTTCATCTTGGTATTATCCCAACAATTGCACCTTTTATCTTGACGCAACTCTTGGATGAAGTGCATCAACAATTGCCAAAAATTCAACTCCATCTACATGAAGCACAAAGCGAAAAGATTGTAGAAAAACTGGAACATGGCAATTTAGATATGATTGTTCTTGCACTGCCATTTGATACACGCGGTTTAAAAGTTGCTGAAATCGCAAAAGAGCATTTATCACTGGTTTACAATAAAAATGACAGCAATGCTGCCAATGCAAACTCTTTAGATGATCTTGATCTGTCACGATTGATGTTACTTGAAGAAGGCCATTGTTTACGTGATCATGCATTGAGTGCCTGCCCTGTTGGTGAACGCAAAAATGATCATCGCTTAAAAGCAAGTTCACTACCAACATTGGTCGAAATGGTATCTTCTGATTTAGGTTTCACACTTTTACCTGAAATTGCGATTAAAAATAGCATGTTGAATGGTAATGAAACGATTTCTATTAAATCCATCGAAGATGCTCCAAGTCGTACTTTAGCTTTAGTGACACGCAAAAGCACTCCACTTCAAAGTGAGTTTGATGTGATCTTGCAAATCTTGCAGAAAATTACAGCTCATTTAGCATAATAAAAAGCCTGTAATTCAAATCGAATTACAGGCTTTTTCAAATACGCAAATTCTGGTTATTTAATCTCTAACAAATTTACTTGTTCAACTTGTACATCGCTCATTCGCTGACCGAGATCAAGTAATTGATCAAAATAGGCTTCAACGACTTTTGCCTGATCTGCGGTACTTTCAACCTTGTACATATTCTGCCGAAATTCATTACTTGAACGTAAACCCTTGGTGTACCAAGCAATATGTTTACGGGCAATACGGCAACCTGAATATTCACCATAAAATTGATAAAGTTCAGATAAATGCCCCAACAAAACGGTTTTAACTTCAGCAATATCAGGTGTAGCGAGATGTTCACCTGTTTTTAAGTAATGTCCAATTTCTCTGAAAATCCAAGGACGCCCCTGTGCTGCTCGTCCAATCATGATGGCATCTGCGCCAGTATAATCTAATACATATTTTGCTTTTTCTGGACTATCAATATCACCATTCGCAATCACTGGGATGCCGATGAGTTGTTTCACCTGTTTTATGAGTTCATAGCGAGCATGATTTAAATACATATCTTCACGCGTACGTCCATGCAAAGCCAAAGCAGCAATCCCCGCCTCTTCAGCTCGTTTCGCCACACGCAAAATATTTTCTTGGCCATTTAAAAAACCAAGACGAGTTTTTAATGTTACTGGAACATCAACAGCAGCAACGACTGTATCCAAAATACGTGCAACCAGATCTTCATCTTGCAACAAAGCAGAACCCGCCAGTTTGTTACAAACCTTCTTTGCAGGGCAGCCCATATTGATATCAACAATTTGCGCCCCATTGGCAACTTGATAGCGTGCAGCCTCAGCCAATTGCTCAGGATCAGAACCCGCTATTTGTGCTGAAATTGGTGCTAATTCACCATCAAAATTTGCACGATACAGACTCTTTTTGCTCATACGCAAGGTTTTATCAGCGGTCATCATTTCACTAACCGCGTGCCCAGCACCAAAGTATTTACACAATGTTCGAAATGGTCGGTCTGTAACCCCTGCCATCGGAGCCACGATCAAATTATTTGACAGTTGATATGAACCAATATACATATATTTTCTTACAATTTCTGATCGCCATAGTATACTTCATTCGCCCATTCGACTCATCTTTTTATGTGGTGTTGTCCTGATCATGAACAAATCATACTCATCTCGTCCGCTATTAAAAACACTTAGCCTAATCATCAGCTGTGCCAGTCTCACCGCTTGTGGTGATTTTGCATGGTGGGCAAATGATAAAGAACCTGTACTGAAAGCAGATCAGATTAAAAGTGTGATTCCAGCACGTGTACGTGATCGTGACGCTTGGGCACAAGATATTCATGACATTATGCAAGAACTTAATATCCCTCAATCTAAACAGAATGTATGCACGATTGTTGCCGTGGTGGATCAAGAGTCAAACTTTGTTGCAGACCCACAAGTCGCTGGTTTAGGTGAAAAAGCAGTTCAGGAAATTAATACACGGTTAAATGAAAAATTCGAAGCAAAACTTGGGGAGACAATCGGTGGTACCGTCGCAGGTTACTTCGAGGAAGTCCTAAAAAATCAACCCTCTCCTGAAGACAACTATATGCGCCAAATGCGTAGAGTTAAAACAGAACGTGAGCTTGATCTACTTTATCGTGAAATTTTTGATTACATGGCGAAGCATTACCATATTAGTGCTTTAACTGGCGCTGCAAAACTTGTAGGCCAAGATATTAGTGAGAAAATGAATCCGATTACCACCCTAGGATCGATGCAAGTTCATATTAATTATGCCAAAGAACATAAACGTATCGGTATGAGCACTGCAGAATTACGCAATGATCTCTATACCCAATACGGTGGCCTATATTATGGCATCCATCGTTTAATGGTTTATCCTGCAGATTATGATCGCGCAATTTATCGCTTTGCTGACTATAATTCTGGCATGTATTCCAGCCGTAATGCAGCATTTCAAAGTATGTTAGATGCATTAACTGATATTGAAATTGATTTAGATGGTGATCTACTTATCTATAATAAAGAAGGTAATGTTCGTCCAACTCAAAGCCAAACCGAAAAAGCTTTGATTTCAGTATTTGCTGAAAATGGGGTTTTAGTTACCCCACGTCAAATTCGAAGTGACTTGAAAAAGGAAAAATCAAAGAAATTCGAAAATACACAGACTTATACTGCGCTACAAAATTTATATCAAAGCAAAACAGGCAAAGATGCAAAATATGCGATCATGCCTCAAGTCGTAATTTCCGGTCCAAAATTGAGCCGTGATTATAATACCAATTGGTTTGCGAGCCGTGTAAATGGACGATATGAAACATGCATGCAAAGAGCAAAACAACTAAAACTGTAAATCTTGCTTTATTTGATTTTGATGGCACGCTTTATCCCAAAGACAGTTTTACCCGATTTATTTTTTTCGCCCTCCCGAAACATCATGTTATTTTAAAAGGCTTGAAAATCCTTCCTTGGATTCAAGCCTACTATCTAGGTCTATATCCTGCACATGCGATGAGACCTCGATTATTTCAAACGATGTTTAAAGGCATGACAGCGAAGCAAATACAAAGTATCGCAATCAATTATGCACAACAAATTATTAAAGAATTAGATCCAGATCTACTTCAACAACTTTATTTACACCAACAACGTGGCGATCATGTTGTGCTTGTTTCCGCTTCAATTGACTTATATTTAGCGCCGATCTGTGAATTATTAAATATCGAATTGATTTGTACAGAAACAGAAATTGTTAATGGCACACTCTCTGGCCATTACCAGTCTTTGGACTGTAGCTGTGAACAGAAAAAAATTAGAGTACTGCAACAATACAATCTGAATGATTACCATCAAGTTTATGCCTATGGTAATAGCCATGAAGATCTTGAAATGTTCAGCTTGACTGATCACGCTTACATGGTTGGACAAGACTTAACACTTCCCCACGTTCTACATCCACAACATGTCGATGAAAAGCAACCGCAAAAGAAATTAGAAAAAGACTCTACATGAGAAGAATTATTAGTTATTATTTGCTCAAATAAATTGTACTGTGAATTGACCATGAATGCTCATACTGCACCTCAGGCCAATGTCTTAACCATCCAACAATTGAGCAAGCAATATGGAGCTCGATTTGCGGTCAATCAGGCAACATGGTCTGCTACTCGCGGACAGATTATCTGTTTACTCGGACATTCAGGTTGTGGCAAAACGACGATGCTACGGTTGATTGCGGGTTTAGAAACGCCTAGCAGTGGTTCAATTCAACTTGAACAAGACATTTTATGGAATGCACAACAACAAGTGCCGGCAGAAGAGCGAAATATTGGCTTAGTGTTTCAGGATTATGCGCTGTTCCCTCACCTAAGTGTGTTGGAAAACGTCATGTTTGGTTTAAGAAAATTACCCAAACAACAGCGACAAACGATTGCAGAACAAGCATTGAAACACGTCTCTATGCATCATCATCTACATAGTTATCCATATACCCTATCCGGTGGTGAGCAACAACGTGTTGCTTTGGCGCGTGCTCTCGCACCCAAACCTCAAGTTCTACTGATGGATGAACCCTTTTCTAATTTAGATCATCGTTTGCGTGATCATATTCGCCAAAGCACCATCGAAATCTTAAAGAAGACAGCTACAACGACCGTCATCGTAACCCATGATCCAGAGGAAGCCTTGCAAATCGCGGATCAAATTATTTTGATGCATCAAGGCAAAATTATTCAGATCG
>OBJT01000475.1_pt1 | contig 10435 bp, 8 predicted proteins | sample 1519861 | NCBI WGS metagenome assembly OBJT01 (sample SAMN02401118, study PRJEB22541) | soil metagenome, isolate JX
CAACGTTACCAAAGAAGCCATTGTGATTCTCATCTTCATAAACCATGACACCAAGCGCATCAGACATACCGTACTTAGTGACCATTGCACGTGCCATTTTTGTCGCACGTTCAAAGTCATTTGATGCACCAGTTGACATTTGATTAATGAAGATTTCTTCAGCAATACGCCCACCAAACAAGATAGATAGTTCATTTAACATCTTGTCTTTATAGTGGCTGGTTTGATCCTGTTCAGGAAGCTGCCAAGTGACACCCAGTGCCCAACCACGTGGCATAATCGTTACTTTATGCACAGGATCAGTACCCGGTAAGATCTCAGCAACAATCGCATGCCCTGCTTCATGATAAGCTGTCGCTCGACGCTCTTCTTCACGAATCACCATCGATTTACGCTCAGGTCCCATGTAGATCTTGTCTTTTGCATCTTCAAAATCATGCATATCGACCGTGTTTTTATTACGGCGAGCAGCAAATAATGCAGCTTCGTTCACCAAGTTTGCCAATTGTGCACCAGAAAACCCTGGTGTACCTCGTGCAAGAATCTTAACGTCCACACCAGTGACTGAAGGTAACTTTTTCAAGTGCACGTTGAGGATTTGCTCACGACCACGAATGTCTGGCAATCCAACCATCACTTGACGGTCAAAACGTCCTGGGCGAAGTAAAGCTTTGTCTAATACATCAACACGGTTGGTTGCTGCAATCACGATCACGCCTTCATTGCCTTCAAAACCGTCCATTTCAACAAGCATTTGGTTTAAGGTTTGCTCACGCTCATCATGACCACCACCTGTACCTGAACCACGGTGACGACCAACAGCATCAATCTCATCGATGAAGATGATACACGGCGCATTGCGCTTAGCTTGTTCAAACATATCACGAACACGCGAAGCACCTACACCAACGAACATTTCAACAAAGTCTGAACCTGAGATACTAAAGAAAGGAACTTTAGCTTCACCAGCAATTGCTTTGGCCAATAAGGTTTTACCAGTACCTGGTGGACCAACCATTAACACGCCACGCGGAATCGTTGCACCAAGACGCTTAAACTTAGAAGGGTCTTTTAAGAAGTCTACGATTTCAACCACTTCTTGTTTGGCTTCATCGCAGCCTGCAACATCAGTAAAGGTCACTTTGATTTGGTCTTCAGAGAGCATCTTCGCTTTTGATTTACCAAAACTCATCGGACCATTTTTACCACCGGCTCCCCCACCCATATTGCGCATAAAGAACATGAACAACAGAATAATTAATAAAATAGGGAAACTTGCAATGAGAAGTTGCATCAAAATGCCTTGGCGTTGTGGTGCAATACCTTCAACTACGACATTGTGCTTATTCAAGCTTGGTAGCAACTGAGTGTCTTCTACTTGTGGACGAACAGTCTCGAATGAAGAGTTATCTGTTTTCTCACCACTGATATTTAAACCATCAATTGTAACTTGTTTAATTTGTCCAGCATTCACCGCCGCAACGAAATCAGAATATTTCATCGCCGCAGGCTTATTTCGGTCACTGACGTTGCTAAAAATCAAAATCAGAACACCGAGTATGACGAGCCACAATACGGCATTCTTGAAGTAATCGCTCAAGGCTTTATTCCCATATCAATCTAATTTGATCATACCTAATCTTGGCTGACCTTCACAAAAACAGCAATGGATTTGCGTTACAAAAAACTTAAAAGGTACAAAATGCACAATTTTTAGCAACTTGGCAAGTATACTTTTTATCGCAACGCTTTCTTGCGGCCTTGACCAATCAAAAAAACCTCTTTTGATCGAGCACGGGATGCCGCAGGTTTTGCTGTCTTTAACACATCAAAACTATCGACCACTTGCTTTCTAAACTCATCAAAGCCAGAACCTTGGAACACTTTAACCACAAACTGCCCATTCGGTCCAAGCACTTTTTGAGCAAAGTCCAAAGCCAATTCACACAAATAAATTTGACGTGGTTGATCAACAGCCCTATTACCTGATGTATTGGGGGCCATATCCGAAATTACAACGTCTACTTGACGTCCATTTAAAATATTTAACAATTTTTCGAAAACTTCTTCCTCTCGAAAATCACCTTGTAAAAAAGTGACATCTGGAAGTGCATCCATTTCTAGGATATCAGATGCAATTACAAGACCATTTGATCCGACCAGTTTACCTGCAATTTGAGACCAACTTCCGGGTGCTGCACCTAAGTCAACGACCGTCATTCCCGGCTTAATCATTTTATATTTTTCTTGGATTTCAAGCAGCTTGTACGCTGCACGTGCACGATAACCTTCCTTTTGTGCTTTTTTTACAAAAGGATCATCTAAGTGCTCTCTCATCCATGCACGACTGCTTTTCGACAATTTTTGGTTGGTAATGCGTATTGCCATAACTCACTAAATTTCAAAAAACTTCTGATTGGTCATTGTACGTTAAATTTGGGCTGAATACAGTACAAACACTCATGGATAATACGATCTTTTGTAGATTTTTCTGATTATCATGATCGATGAAATCAACACCAATTCGGGTATTCAAACACATTTAAAACAAAACACCTTCGCATTTTACATGGTAACAAAGCATCAATTAAAATTCCGCAAGCACACCTAAGTTTTGTTATACTAGGTCGTTTTTCGAATCAGGTATTTTTAATGGCGGCTTTATCTATCCATGAACGTAAACGTTTACGTCAAATTGGTCATGCACTTAACCCTGTGGTTATGATTGGCGGTCAAGGTCTTACTGAAAGCGTCATTGAGGAAGCTCAACGTGCACTGAATGACCATGAGTTGATTAAAGTTAAAATTGCTGGCGAAGATCGTGATGCGCGCGCGGCCGTCATTGATGCAATTGTTGAAGCAACAGGCGCTGAAGCTGTTCAGAAAATCGGTAAAATCGTTTTGCTTTATAAAAAAGCAGCGAAACAAAACCAACACCTTTCAAACTTAGTTCGTTTTGCTCATTTAAGTAATAAGTAATCATTATGGCAAGTTATGAACTGTCAGCATTTGATCGCTTTAGTGCCATTACGGTGGTTGGAGCGATTGAGCAACAAACGCCAGCAACATTGAATGTTGGTTTTTGGGTTCGTGACCCAAATCAATTTTTAATTTACCCAGATCAAGTTACTGCGCACCCACGCCATGACTTTTTGTGGGAAAAAACATGTTTTGAAATTTTTGTGGGTGTGAAAGATGAAGATTTCTATAGAGAAATTAATCTTTCCCCTTCTCAAGCTTGGCAAGTTTATCAATTTGAAGAATATCGCTTTCCAGAAGATATGCCACCTATCGCTGCCTATGATATTGAGCTAAATCATTTACAGCGCACACATTATGGTTTGAATGTCAGTCTAGATCTGTCTCAGTTTATGCGACAGCATAAACTCAAATGGTCTGATCTCTATATCGGTCTTACAGCGGTGCTCAATACCACTCAAGGTATGCATTATTTTGCAATGCAACATAGTAGCCCTCACGCTGACTTTCATAACAAACGTGATTGGTTGCATCAATTTTAAATAAAAAAAAGCGAGAAAAATTCTCGCTTTTTTTATCACTCTGCTCTATTAATTAGCTAGCACGAACTTTATTCCAAGCTTCAACTGCTTGTTCTTTAGTGCGCTTCAAACTGCCCACTAGAGTTTCTTTATGTTTCACAGAAATCTGGCTAATGTCATCTTTCAATTCTTTACTTACTTTCGTTAAATCTTCAATTAAAGCATTTAACTCAGTTTTAAGCGCATTTTTTAACTCAAACAAGTTACCTTGAGATGAGTTAAGTTGGGTTTTGATCACTTCAATGCGTTCTAGAAGATCTTGTTTAATTTGCGCAAGTTGGTTTTGAATATTTTGATTCAACTCTTTTGCTTCTGTCTCAATCTTTTCTTGAGTTTCTGCAATCACTTCTTTCACTTGCTCTTGAGTCTCTGCAATCACTTCTTTCGCTTGTTCCTGAGTTTCTGCAATCACTTCTTTCGCTTTGGTCGCTTTCACGGCAACAGCTTCTTTGACTTCTGCAGTTTTCTCAGTCACAGTTTCTTTTGCTTTAGCCGTTTTAGCAGCAACGGTTTCTTTAACTTCTTCAACAGTTGTCGCAGTTTGATTTTCAGCCATTTTGATTCCCCTCTATATTGATTGTTGATTTTTTGGCTAGATATAAGATAAATCGCTTTAAGTAAGAATCACCAAAAAATTGTTAGACAATTTGCATAATATCTCACCAGACCGTCATCAAAATGACAGATTTAGCAATAGACCTTTATCCGCTTACAACGTTATCGGAGAGCGAACATTTCTCTATTTAATAATTAAAACACATAGACTTCTGACTTACTCATGCGTATAATGCGCTGTTAAGTTACAAGCGAGCAGACTGGAAGGAGGGGCATGTTTTTGAAAGACAGCCTGCCTTTTTTTATGTCTACTCGCTTTTTTACAGCCCTATTTTTGTGGTCTTAGTTCAGGAGCTTTGGTTTGAGCCCCCCCGCCATTTTAGCCCTCGCAGATGGAACGATCTTTAAAGGAACGTCTATCGGTGCATCGGGTAGTACGACTGGTGAAGTCGTTTTTAACACTGCCATGACTGGTTATCAAGAAATTTTGACTGACCCAAGTTACGCACAGCAGCTTGTGACGTTGACTTATCCTCATATTGGAAATACTGGCTGTAATAGTGAAGACGTTGAATCAGGTCGCATCCATAAAGTATGGGCGAATGGTCTGATTATCCGTGATCTTCCTTTATTGCATAGCAACTTCCGTTCTGAACAATCATTAAGTGAATATCTAGAGCAACACAATGTTGTTGCAATTGCAGATATTGACACACGTAAACTCACTCGAATTTTGCGTGACAAAGGCGCGCAAAATGGTTGTATCCTTGCTGGCGAAAATATTACAGAAGAAGAAGCTATTGCAAAAGCACGTGCATTCGGTGGTTTAAACGGTTTAGATCTTGCAAAAGAATGTTGTGATCCAGCAGGTTTTGAATGGACTGAAGGTTCTTGGACTCTAGGTCAAGGTTTCACCCAACCAGAACTTAAATATCATGTTGTTGCATACGATTATGGTGTCAAAACCAACATCTTACGTATGCTCGCAGACCGTGGTTGTAAACTCACTGTCGTTCCAGCACAAACACCAATTGAAAAAGTTTTGGCTTTAAATCCAGACGGCGTGTTCTTGTCAAATGGTCCTGGTGACCCAGCGGCTTGTGACTACGCAATTGAGGCTGTAAAAACACTTGTTGACACCACCAACTTACCAGTATTTGGTATTTGTTTAGGTCACCAAATTTTAGCGCTTGCTTCTGGCGCAAAGACGATGAAAATGAATCATGGTCATCATGGTGCCAACCATCCTGTACAAAATCTTGAGAATGGTACAGTGATGATTACTTCTCAAAACCATGGCTTTGCAGTTGATGAAAGCACCTTACCTTCAAACTTAAAAGTAACGCATCGTTCATTGTTTGATGGTACAAACCAAGGTATTCATCGTACTGACAAACCAGCATTCAGCTTCCAAGGTCACCCAGAAGCGAGTCCTGGTCCACATGATTGCGCGCCATTGTTCGATCATTTTATCGAACTCATCGAAGCAGCTAAGAAGTAATTAAGGAGCGAATAATGCCTAAACGTACGGATATTAAAAGCATCTTAATTATTGGTGCTGGTCCTATTGTCATCGGTCAAGCCTGCGAGTTTGACTATTCAGGTGCGCAAGCTTGTAAAGCATTACGCGAAGAAGGCTATCGCGTTATTTTGGTGAACTCTAACCCAGCAACCATTATGACTGATCCTTCAATGGCGGATGCAACCTATATTGAGCCAATTACTTGGCAAACTGTTGCACAAATCATTGAAAAAGAACGTCCAGATGCAGTTCTTCCAACGATGGGCGGACAAACTGCATTGAACTGTGCCCTTGCCTTAGATGAGCATGGCGTTCTTGAAAAATATAATGTTGAATTAATCGGTGCATCAAAAGAAGCAATTGAAAAAGCTGAAGACCGTAAACTGTTTGACATTGCAATGCGTAAAATCGGCTTAGAATGTCCACGTGCGGATGTTGCTGAAAGCATGGAACATGCATTAGAAATTCAGTCACGTTTTGGCTTCCCTGTCATCATTCGCCCATCGTTTACAATGGGTGGTTCTGGCGGCGGTATTGCGTATAACAAAGAAGAATTTATCGAAATCTGTGAGCGCGGTTTTGACCTTTCGCCGACCAAACAATTATTGATTGATGAATCATTAATTGGCTGGAAAGAATACGAAATGGAAGTTGTTCGTGACAAAAACGACAACTGTATTATCGTATGTGCAATTGAAAACTTTGATCCAATGGGCGTACATACAGGTGACTCAATCACTGTTGCTCCTGCTCAAACATTGACTGACAAAGAATATCAAATCATGCGTAATGCCTCTGTTGCGGTTCTTCGTGAGATTGGTGTAGAAACAGGTGGTTCGAACGTTCAATTCGGTATTAACCCGAAAGACGGTCGTATGGTTGTGATCGAGATGAACCCGCGAGTTTCTCGTTCATCTGCACTTGCCTCTAAGGCGACAGGTTTCCCAATTGCAAAAATCGCTGCTAAACTTGCGGTTGGTTATACCCTTGATGAGTTGAAAAACGACATCACTGGTGGTGTAACTCCAGCAAGCTTTGAACCAGCAATTGACTATGTTGTCACCAAAATTCCACGCTTTAACTTTGAAAAATTCCCACAAGCTGAGCCTGTATTAACAACTCAGATGAAATCTGTGGGCGAAGTGATGGCGATTGGTCGTAACTTCCAAGAATCTGTTCAAAAAGCACTTCGTGGTCTTGAAGTTGGTGTTAGTGGCTTTGATGAAAAAATCGAAGTTGGTACAGCAAATGCGAAAGACGTCATCTTAAAAGAGCTTAAAGTTCCAGGCCCTGAGCGTATCTGGTACGTAGCGGATGCATTCCGTCATGGTTTCTCATTAGATGAAGTGTTTGAAGCAACGAAGATTGACCGTTGGTTCTTGATCCAAATTGAAGATATCGTTAAAACTGAAGCTCAAGTAAAAACTTTAGGTTTTGGTGATTTAAACGCTGACAATATCCGTTCATTCAAACGTAAAGGTTTATCTGACCTTCGTATTGCTGACTTAATGGGTATTTCACAAAAGCAATTCCGTAAACAACGTTGGAACTTGGGTGTATATCCAGTTTATAAACGTGTTGATACCTGTGCTGCCGAATTCGAATCTGGCACAGCATACATGTATTCAACTTATGATGAAGAATGTGAAGCAAATCCATCAAGCCGTGACAAAATCATGGTCATCGGTGGTGGTCCGAACCGTATCGGTCAAGGAATCGAGTTTGACTACTGCTGTGTACACGCTGCCCTCGCAATGCGTGAAGACGGTTACGAAACCATCATGGTAAACTGTAACCCTGAAACAGTTTCTACAGATTATGATACATCTGACCGTTTATACTTCGAACCAGTAACACTTGAAGATGTACTGGAGATCGTACGTACCGAAAAACCGAAAGGCGTAATCGTACAGTACGGCGGTCAAACTCCTTTGAAATTGGCACGAGCTTTAGAAGAAGCAGGTACGCCAATCATCGGTACATCTCCTGATGCGATTGACCGTGCAGAAGACCGTGAACGTTTCCAACAAATGATTCAACGTCTACAACTTCGTCAACCAAACAACAGCATTGTAAAATCTGCTGAAGAAGGTATCTCAGAAGCTGCTAAAGTTGGTTATCCACTTGTTGTTCGTCCATCTTATGTATTAGGTGGTCGCGCGATGGAAATCGTATATAACGAAGAAGAACTAAAACGTTATCTTCGTGAAGCAGTACAAGCGTCTAATGAAGCGCCTGTTCTGCTAGACCGTTTCCTCGATGATGCAACTGAAGTTGATGTAGACTGCGTATCTGACGGTAAAGATGTTGTGATTGGCGGTATCATGCAACACATTGAACAAGCTGGTATTCACTCAGGTGACTCAGCATGTTCAATTCCTCCTTACTCTCTTTCACAAGAAGTTCAGGATGAAATGCGTCGTCAAACTGTTGCGATGGCGAAAGAACTTGGCGTTGTTGGTTTGATGAACGTTCAGTTTGCAGTGAAAGGTAACGACATTTATGTACTTGAAGTGAATCCACGTGCATCACGTACGGTTCCTTTCGTATCTAAGTGTATCGGTGAATCTTTAGCGAAAGTTGCTGCCCGTTGTATGGCTGGTCAATCTTTGGAATCTCAAGGATTCACTAAAGAGATCATCCCGACTCACTTTGCGGTAAAAGAAGCGGTATTCCCGTTTGCTAAATTCCAAGGTGTTGACCCAATGCTTGGACCTGAGATGAAATCTACAGGCGAAGTCATGGGTGTAGGTGAAACTTTTGGCGAAGCATTCTACAAAGCTGTGCTTGGTTCAAATGAACGCTTACCAGGTTTGCCAACTGAGGGCGAAGTGAAATATGCATTCTTATCTGTTCGTGAGTCAGATAAGAAATATATTGCGAACATCGCTCAGCAGCTAATTGCTTATGGTTTCAAGCTTGTAGCAACTAATGGTACCTACCAAGTTCTGCAAGAAGCTGGTTTGGAATGCGAAGCTGTGAACAAAGTCACAGAAGGTCGCCCACATATTGTTGACCGCTTGAAAAATGGTGAAATTCATCTTATTGTCAACACAACTGAAGGCAAACAAGCTCAATATGATTCGGCTATGATTCGTCGTGCTGCTCTCCAAGGCAAAGTGTATTACACCACGACCATCAACGGTGCAGAAGCAGTTTGCCAAGCATTTGCTGTGAAATTGCCAATGGATGTATACCGCTTGCAAGATTTACAAACTGTAGGTTAATTCTCTACCGATAAAGTCCCGTCACCTTATCGGTGGCGGGCTTTTTCTTTTTTTAATCCTGTATTTTCCCAACCAATTTAGAGGGGACCAGAATGCAACGTTATCCTATGACTCCCGAAGGCAAGGTTGCCTTAGAGAAAGAATTACAACAGCTAAAAACAGTCGATCGCCCACGTATTACGCAGGCTATTGCTGAGGCACGTGAGCATGGTGACCTCAAAGAAAATGCTGAATATCATGCAGCTCGTGAGCAACAAGGTTTTTGCGAAGGCCGTATTCAAGATATCGAAGGCAAACTCGGTGCTTGCCAAGTAATCGATGTTAAAGATCTTGAGAAAAATGGTCGTGTTGTATTCGGCGTCACGGTAACAATTGAAAATCTTGATACCGAAGAACGTAAAACCTATAAAATCGTCGGTGATGACGAAGCAGATTTTAAAATCAATAAAATCTCAGTGAACTCACCAATCGCTCGCGGTTTATTAGGGAAAAGCGAAGGCGATGAAGCCAAAATTCAAACACCACAAGGTGAGGTTGAATATGAAATCGTGAGCGTGGAATATCTCTAATCCAGCGATAGACTCATTCACAAAAGAACTCTTCATTGGTTGAAGAGTTCTTTTGTTTCAGGCATCTTGTTTATAAATAGAATAAAAATGAGAGATAGCAATGCAAGATCGGCTGATAAGTGCATTGATCTACACCTTTGCAGGAGTTATTCTTGGTATTGGTGTTGCCATCACATGGGCATTTCATGTTAATCCCGCTACCAGTTCTATACTTATTATTGTAAATACAGCTTTGCTCTGTGCTGTTCTAGGTTTTGTATTTCCCAATCAAATTCAACGTCTGTTTAGTTGGCTATGGAAATTTTTCTCCAATTAGCATTCTCTCCTACTTTAAAAGCTATAATGATCCAAGCTTTCATTTAATATTTTATCTCAGTCATGGATCCATTAATCAACTCTCCTGTTAAACACTGGTGTGAGTTCGAGTTTATTTCTAAAACAGTGAAAAACCCCAATATCCATATCAAAGGCAACTACTCCTATTATTCTGCTTTTTGGGATCAAGGTTTTGAACGGTGTGTGGTGCGTTATCTTCATGATAAAGCTTCAACAGCAGAGAAACCGATTGATCAACTTTATATTGGTAATTTTGTCTGCTTTGGTGCTGAGTGCGTGATCATGATGGGTGGTAATCAACTGCACCGTTCTGATTGGATATCGACTTTCCCCTTTGATACGCGTAGCTTTCTTCCAGCAGGAGATACAATCATTGGCGATGGTTGTTGGATCGGCAGTCGTGCCATGATTATGCAAGGTGTCACACTCGGTGAAGGTGCTATAGTTGCAACAGGTGCCATTGTCACTCAAAACGTCCCTCCCTACACCATTGTCGGTGGTGTTCCAGCCAAAGTAATCAAATCTCGTTTCACAGAAACTGAAATTGAAAAACTCCTTTCACTTAAACTCTATGAGCGAGATGAAAAACAAATTTTAAAAATGCGTGAGCAATTGCAAACCAATAATATTGATTCACTGTTAGATTTTTTTGAAAAAAATTCATTT
>OBJT01000476.1_pt1 | contig 10394 bp, 8 predicted proteins | sample 1519861 | NCBI WGS metagenome assembly OBJT01 (sample SAMN02401118, study PRJEB22541) | soil metagenome, isolate JX
TCCGTTTTCGAACAGGTTTGCAGGCATTATTGTTATTCCACAGTAAGAAGGATGTGACCGACTGTTATCAGGATGTCGGACACTATGGCGGCAGTAGAGAGCACGAAGCAATTATTAAATTGTTGGCCTTTAAATTAAAAAAAACTATTCAATAAAGAATGGCGAATAATTTCTTTAGGAAAAGGTCCTATTATCTTGCCAGGAATGCGCTTGAATTAAATGGCACGCACCTTAGATGTGCAGTCACTGCATTGAAATGGAACATCGCGTGCTAAGTTAGTGCAATGATGTGATGTGGATCACGTAAGTGAGCGGAAAGGCATTATCGCTGGATAATCAACTTCAACAGCAAGTTTAGTCTCAGTCTTTATAAAAACCGCCTTGAGAATGGCTTGATGGCTTTGTTGTTATCAGGATCACAATGTGTGGCATAGCGCTTGCTTAATGAGTGTTGATTAGCATAAAGCTAATCAACACTCTCATCAGGCAATAAATTAACAATGGTTGAACATGACGCACTTCACTTTAAAACAGCTTAAGTATTTCGTCACCGTGGTGGAAACTGAAAGTATCGCTGAGGCTTCACGCGAGTTGCATATCGCTCAACCGTCGATTTCTGTGGCGATTAAAAATTTGGAAGACGCCTTCGAACAACAACTTTTTATTCGTCACCACGCGCAGGGTGTGTCGCTCACGTCCAGTGGGCGACGTTTCTATGAAAAAGCGCGTGAACTACTGCGGTTATCTTATGAGTTTGAGCAAAGCTCGCGCGCTGACAATGAACTGGTGTGCGGCACTGTTGCGGTTGGCTGCTATGAATCTGCAGCACCGCTCTATATGCCGCGCTTGATAGCTGGTTTCAAAAAGCTCTATCCAGAGATCACTATCCAGCTGTATGACGGTGAGCAGCATGAACTGATGCACGGACTACATCGTGGGCGTTTTGATGTGGCATTTCTCTATGATCTTGAGTTGGATAACGTCATCAAAAAAGAGCCGCTTAATGCACCACACAAGCCCTATGCGTTATTACCTGCTGCACATCCGTTAGCGCAAAAAAGTAAAGTCACGCTTCAGGAACTGGCGCGTGAGCCCATGATTTTGCTTGATGCTGTACCAAGCAAAAACTATTTCATCAGCATTTTTAAAGAGAATGGTTACCACCCTGAAGTCGCATACAGCTCACCCTCGATTGAAATGGTGCGCTGTATGGTGGGGCAAGGGTTAGGTTTTTCGGTGCTGGTCACCCGCCCTTGTTCTGATATCACATATGACGGTCAGCGGCTGGTTCAGCTGGATATTGTGGATGACATGGCTGCTTCAACCTTAATTATGGCTTATCTGCAAAATAACGAGCCAACGCGTCCAACGCGGCTTTTTATGGATTATTGTCGCAGCCTGGAATTAACGCCAACGTCCATGATTCAATGATTTTACATTGTTGAAAAAGTGATTTTTCGAGTGCGTGCCACTGTTAACAGGAAGATTTTCACCTTAGTCGTAATGTTTATCTTTATTCTTAAACCCTATTTATTTTCTATTCAGACGCCAGATTTATAATATTTTACCGTTTTCGTCCGCTCAAATAGTCTTAGGCACTTCTTAATGAGCGAAGTCCTGGCGCAATGCGGGACGAAGGACGTTGAAATGACAACATCAGTGACTGAAACAGATACGCTAATAGTTGGCGCGGGCCAGGCTGGAGTCGCCATGAGCGAACACCTGACGCGCCTTGGTATTCCACATGTGGTCGTGGAAAAAAATCGCATTGCTGAATCTTGGCGCAGCCGCCGTTGGGATTCACTGGTTGCTAACGGTCCAGCTTGGCATGACCGTTTCCCTGGCATGGAATTTCCTGGTTGCTCGCCTGACAGCTTTGTCGGCAAGGAGCAGGTGGCTGATTACTTCGCCAACTATGCTGAAAAATATCAGGCGCCTGTGCGCACTGGCGTAGAAGTGTTGAGTGCAGAGCGCAATGTCGGCCATGCTGGATTCCGTGTGCAAACCTCTGCAGGCCTTTTCAACGTGCAGCGTATTGTGGCTGCGACTGGGCCGTTCCAGCGTCCGGTAATCCCGCCGATTGCGCCCCAGAACAGCGCACTGTTGCAGATGCACTCTGCCGACTATAAAAACCCTCAGCAGCTTCCTCAAGGTGGGGTACTGGTCGTGGGCGCAGGTTCTTCTGGCGTACAGATTGCTGACGAATTGCAGCGTGCAGGCAAGGATGTTTGGCTCTCCGTAGGCGCACACGATCGACCACCGCGCGCTTATCGCAATCGAGATTTTTGCTGGTGGCTTGGTGTTCTGGGTTTATGGGATGCTGCTGCGAATCAGCCGGGTAAAGAACACGTCACCATTGCTGTGAGCGGTGCGCGCGGCGGTCACACTGTAGATTTTCGCCGTTTGGCGAAGCAGGGTGTGAATCTGGTTGGGTTGACACAAAGTTTTAGCGAAAACTGCGTGTCATTCCGTGACGACCTTGCTTTGAACATAGCCAACGGCGATGCCAATTATCTGTCGCTGCTGGATGCCGCTGATGCTTACATCGATCGCAATGGTCTCGATTTGCCACCCGAACCTCAGGCCCGTGAGTTCTTGCCTGACCCGGCTTGCATCACTGATCCCACACTGTCACTCAATCTCGCTGAGGCGGGGATTACCAGCATTATCTGGGCGACCGGATACGTGGCAGATTACAGCTGGCTGAAAGTCAATGCATTCAACGAACAGCAGCGTCCGCAGCACCATCGTGGAGTTTCTAGCGAACCGGGTGTCTATTTTCTCGGCTTACCTTGGTTATCACGTCGCGGATCGACTTTTATCTGGGGAGTGTGGCATGACGCTAAATTTATCGCCGATCAGATCGCCATTCAGCGTCAATATCAGCAGTACCAAACTTCTGATGACCTTTAATTTACGGAGCCGCTATGCCCACTCATCAACGTATTCGCATGTTTAACACCAAAGAGACCTACCCTAACCAGTCTCTGGATAACGATCTTTGCCAGGCAGTGCGCGCCGGTAACACTGTCTATGTGCGCGGCCAAGTTGGAACCGATTTTGACGGTAACCTGGTAGGTTTGGGCGATCCTCGTGCGCAGACTGAACAGGCGATGAAAAACCTTAAGCAGTTACTGGAGGAAGCGGGTAGCGACCTGAGTCATGTGGTGAAAACGACGACTTACATCATTGACCCACGTTATCGCGAACCCGTGTATCAGGAGGTCGGAAAATGGTTGAAAGGTGTCTTTCCGATTTCCACCGGTTTAGTGGTCTCTGCGTTGGCACAGCCACAGTGGTTAATGGAGATTGATGTGATCGCCGTTATTCCAGATGAGTGGGATGCCAAGGGGGAATAATGACGATTTCTATTGCAGCACGCTGCCCAGAGAGTGGTCAGCTAGGTATTGCCATCAGCTCTTCAAGCATTGCAGTAGGGGCGCGTTGTCCATGGCTGGTGTCAGGCATCGGTGCGGTTTCCAGCCAGAATATTACGTTACCTGCGTTAGGGCAGCAGATCCTTGCACTGCTGGAAGAGGGTTTAACACCACAACAAGCGATGAAAAGTGCTCTGGCAGAAGATCGTTATAGCGAGTACCGCCAGGTGACGGTTATCGATGCGAATGGCAATAGCACCGCATTCAGTGGTGATAAAACACTTGGCATTCATCATGTGGCGCAGGGGAAGAACTGTGTGGCGGCAGGTAACATGCTGAAGGATCCGTCGGTGATTACGGCAATGGCAACGGCCTTTGAAGCGTCAAGTGGAGAACTGACCAGCCGTCTAATTGGTGCTTTGCAGGCGGGAATTGACGCGGGTGGCGAAGCCGGCCCGGTGCATTCAGCCGCGGTTAAAGTGGTGGATGATTACACCTGGCCGTTAGTGGACCTGCGAGTTGACTGGGCTGAGGAGGAACCCGTCGCTGTTTTAAACACACTGTGGCTGGCTTATGAGCCACAAATGCAGGCCTATATCACTCGGGCACTGGACCCGCGTGAAGCGCCCAGCTACGGCGTACCGGGCGATGAGTAATCCTGTACGTGACATCCTGGCGACGCTGTTGGCATTTGATACCACCAGCCGAGAATCTAATCTGGCGTTGATTAATTGGATTGAGGATTTTCTTGCCCAGCGTGGCGTGGAGGCAGTGCGTATCATCAATGCCGAGGGTACCAAGGCAAACCTCTACGCCCGTATCGGGCCGATGGGGGACGGTGGGGTGATGCTTTCTGGCCATACGGATGTGGTCCCAGTTGATGGGCAAGACTGGCAGGTGCCGCCGTTCGCTCTTACCGAAAGCGAGGGCCGCTTCTATGGGCGTGGCAGTGCAGATATGAAAGGGTTTCTTGCTTGCGTACTGGTCTCGCTTGACCACTTCCTGGCGGAGCCGTTACGCATGCCATTGCATCTGGCATTCTCCTATGATGAGGAAGTGGGATGTCTCGGTGTGCGCAGTATGATCGAATGGCTCCGGGCCGCTCCAGATAAACCCGCGATGTGTATTATTGGTGAGCCAACCGAGATGCAACCGGTTTATGGGCATAAAGGTAAAGTGGCGATGCGTTGTCAGTTACATGGGCGCGCGTGCCATTCGGCGTATGCACCAGATGGCGTCAATGCTATTGAGTTTGCCGCCAAAATGATCAATCACTTGAGTGAAAGCCGTGCGCATCTGTCATTACAGGAGGATGCCCGGTTTGACCCGCCGTACAGCACCTTGCAAATTGGTGTGATTCATGGCGGTAGTGCACTGAACATTGTGCCGCAGGATTGTCAGTTCGATTTTGAGATTCGCCATTTACCGGATGTGAGTATTGATGGCGTACTGATTGAAGCACAACACTATGCACAGCAGGAATTGTTACCGGCAATGCGCAGCGTGGCAGGAGAGAGCGATATTCGCTTTACGACGCTAAGCCGCTACCCTGGGTTACTCACCGATCCGCAGTCACAGTTTGCACAGTGGCTATCACAATGGAGTAACTGCAAACAATTTTCCACTGTTGCTTTTGGTACTGAAGGTGGTTTGTTTGATGAGGCAGGCATCGCCACATTGATTTGTGGTCCTGGCAGTATGGAGCAGGGACATAAACCCAATGAATTTATCACTGCTGACCAAATTAAACGCTGTATGCAAATGCTGGAAAATCTCTGCCACTGGATGCGCGGTTAACCGCCGCGCACCGACTCACGCCACACCACATCAGCTTGATAAATCAGGCTGTCATGTTGCTGATCATTTTGCGGGGTTAAACCCGTTTCATTTTTTTCGGTTTGCATTAACCAACTCACTGCATCACGGGCAAACTGCTCAACCGGCTGCGTGAAGGTGGTGAGATTGTAGGACGACCAGCCTGCCTGCGCGATGTTGTCGTAACCGATCAGGCAGATATCCTCTGGTACGCGCAGAGAAAAGCGATGTCGTGCCTCATCCATAAATCCGCACGCCACCAAGTCGGTGACGCAAAACACCGCGTCCGGGCGCTGATGCTGTGTAAGCAGGCGATGCGCTAAAATCTGTCCACTCTCGTAAGAGGTGGTACCAAATCGTTCCACCGTGACCTGCAATCCTGCGCGTTCGGCCTCACTGATAAAGGCGGCTTCGCGCTTCAACAGGCTGGGTGTACCGGCGAGGGAGTTGGCAAACGCCAGATGCCGACATCCTGCACGTTGAAATGCCATCACCGCCGTCGCCGCCGCGCGTTGCGCATCCAGATGAATGCTGAGTGAGCCAGGTAAATCCTCATCACGATTGATCAAAATAATACGCTGACCGTGTTGGTAACACTGGCGGGTGATGGTGCGATCCGGCATCCCTGAAAGAATGATGGAGGCATCGGCACGAAAGTTAATCGCCTGCTGCAGTGCGGCTGACACGCTGTTATCAGAACGGTCGGTGTTGATCAGCATGGCAATTTTGCCAGCCTCTTGCAGATACTGAGTCAGCCAGCGCACCAGGCTGGCGCGATAGGGGGTCGCAATTTCAGAAACCACCAAACAGACGATACCGCTGCGGTTGCGCACCAGTCCTCGGGCCAGATGATTGACGTGATAACCCAACTCCTCGGCAGCTTTCATCACGCGGGTGCGCATCGCGGGGGATACGCTGGCGCCTGGCGTGAAGGCCCGTGAGACCGCAGAACGCGACACACCCGCGCGATCGGCAACATCTTGCGCACTGACCATCGCTTTCTCATTTTGCATGCTGCCTTTCTCCCCATTTCGCGGCTGAAAATGAGTCTGCCTCAGATTGCAAAGCTGTGCAAACAGTTCGAGATCTCATTTGTTGCAATTTTGTGACATAGACTATCAATTGCGCATCAAGCCATTTGACAGGTGATTTCTTGTTCATTACTACTTTGCACACACGTGCAATATCAGGTGCCAGTGAAGCACCACCCTACCATCCAAGGAGAACACCATGCGAGCTACCTCTATCGCCGTTGCGCTATCCGTTTGTTGCACTGCTCTACCTTTCGCTGCTTCAGCAGCGGGGAATCTCAATATGGTCTGCTCGGCCGATGTGGTGGTGTGCGAGCACATGACGCGCATCTTTAGCCAGGAGCATCCGGATATTAAAGTCAGCATGGTGCGCTTGTCGGCCGGGGAAGCTTATGCACGCCTGCGTAGTGAAGCGCGCAATCCACGCACCGATATCTGGTGGGCTGGTACAGGCGACCCGCATATGCAGGCAGCGGACGAGGGTTTAACGCAAGTCTACAAATCACCGCTACTCGATCAGCAGCAAGATTGGGCACAGAAACAGGCAGAAAATTCCGGCTACCGCACGGTGGGCATCTATGCTGGTGCGCTGGGCTGGGGTTACAACACCAAGTTGCTGGCGGATAAAAAACTTAAAGCGCCTGCTTGTTGGGCCGACCTCCTTGACCCCGGCTTCAAGGGGGAAATACAAATCGCCAACCCTAACTCGTCCGGCACCGCCTACAACACCCTAGCCACGCTGGTGCAAATCATGGGCGAGGATAAAGCCTTTGATTACCTGAAAAAACTCAACGCTAACATTTCACAATACACCAAGTCTGGCTCAGCCCCGGTCAAAGCCGCTGCGCGCGGTGAAACCACGGTCGGCATTGTGTTTATGCATGATGCGGTGGCGATGGAAGTAGACGGCTTCCCGATTAAGACCGTTGCCCCCTGTGAAGGCACCGGCTATGAAATTGGCTCGATGTCGATTGTCAAAGGTGCGCGCAACCTGGCCAATGCCAAAGTCTGGTACGACTGGGCATTAAGTGCAGCCGCTCAGTCGCACATGAAAGAGGCAAAATCCTTCCAGCTACCATCTAACCGTAATGCTGAAATCTCGGAATATGCCCCGCGCTTCGAGAACATCAAGTTGATCGATTATGACTTCAAAACCTACGGCGATTCCGCCAAGCGTAAGGCGTTACTGAGCCGCTGGGACAAAGAGATTGGTGCCAGCGCGCAGTAAAGGCTGACTGGAAGCGCGATGGACCGCGCCGCTGCAATCGGGTAGTGGCGCAATTCATTACGCAATCAAAAATCCGGCACGATAAGAACCATCACCCTCTCGAGGTGTTTAATGAACGCAAATAATCGTCGCCTTTCGGCTGCGCTATTGCTGGGCGCCGTCGCGCTGCTGCTGTTGCCGTGGTACAGCCTGGAAGCGGGTTTCTTTGATGGCGGCTGGCTGTCTAATTTATGGGGCGATAGCGCCAATGCGCCTGCCCTGTGGCAACTTGCTGAGCATCCCTGGCTGGCTATCGCGCTGACGCTGTGGGGCTTGTGTGCAGCGTGCGGACTACTGCCGTCTGGTGCACGAAGTCGCTTGCTGCTGCTGTTCAGCGCCCTTGGCGTGATTTTCCTGGTGATAGAAGGGCATGCGATTGGTTACAGCGGCTGGAGTTGGCTGTGGCTGGAAAACCGCTTCGGCGCACTAGAGCAAGGACAGCCCGCGATGGGCGCAGGTGCACTGCTGCTACTCACCACTTTTCTGCTGTTGTTTTCATTTGCGCTGGCGGAACGAGGCGTGTTGAAAGGCGATGCCTTTGTGGTGGCCTCACTGGTGCTGCTAACGGCGTTGGTGAGTGTGTTTGTACTCTATCCCGTGTTGAGCATGTTTGTGGTCTCGGTCCAGGATGTCGACGGCAGTTTTAAACCCGATGGCTTGATCAGCAATATTCAGGATCCTTCTATCTGGAGCCTGGCCTGTCTCAAGGGCGGCACGTGCGGCACCGCCTGGCGCACACTGTGGCTGGCGTTAATGACTGCCAGCGGTTCCACGCTGCTCGGTCTGGCCTTTGCCCTTGCGGCCACCCGCACACCGCTGCCGTGCAAAAAAGCCCTGCGTATGCTCACCATCCTGCCGATTATCACACCGCCGTTTGTGATTGGCCTCGCGCTAATCCTGCTGTTTGGACGATCCGGTGTCGTCACACAACATCTGGCTGAGTTGTTTGGTATTGAACCTGGACGCTGGTTGTACGGTTTGACTGGTATCTGGATTGCGCAGGTTCTCTCTTTTACCCCTATTGCCTTCCTGGTACTCATTGGCGTGGTGGAAGGTGTCAGTCCGTCCCTGGAAGAGGCGTCGCAAACCTTGCGTGCGGATCGCTGGCGCACCTTTAGCCGTATCTCATTGCCATTGATGGCTCCCGGCCTGGCTAACGCCTTTCTCATCAGCTTCATTGAAAGCATGGCGGACTTTGGTAATCCGATGGTTCTGGGTGGCAGTCATGGCGTGCTCTCAACAGAAATCTTCTTTTCCGTAGTGGGGGCGCAAAACGACCCAAGTCGTGCCGCCGTACTGGCGATGATTTTGCTGTGTTTCACCTTAGCGGCCTTCGTGCTGCAACGTTGGTGGCTGGGCGGTAAGAACTTTGCCACAGTGACGGGCAAGGGAGACGGCGGAAAGCACGGGCAACTGCCACGGGTATTGCGCTATGGGGTCTACGGCATGGTGATTCCATGGGGGTTCTTCACCCTAGTCATCTACGGCATGATCGCGGTGGGAGGATTCGTGCAGTCGTGGGGACTCAATGATGCGCTGACGATAGAACACTATGTCCGTGCGTTCCGTGTCAGCTTCAGTGATGGGCATTTGCTCTGGAGCGGCGTGGCGTGGAACTCCTTCTGGACTACGCTGGAGATTGCGCTGATTGCGGCGCCGCTGACCGCGATTGTCGGGCTGCTGACCGCCTGGCTGATTGTGCGGCAGAAGTTTGCCGGTCGTCAGACCTTTGAATTCTTGCTGATGTTGAGTTTTGCCATACCGGGTACGGTAATTGGCGTGAGTTATGTCATGGCCTATAACCTGCCGCCGTTGGAGATCACGGGCACGGCATTGATCCTGATTGCCTGCTTCGTGTTCCGCAATATGCCGGTCGGCGTGCGTGGCGGTATCGCGGCCATGAGTCAGCTGGATAAAAGTCTCGATGAAGCCTCACTCACGTTGGGGGCAAACAGCTTCCGCACGCTGCGTAAGGTGGTGCTGCCATTACTTAAACCGGCCATCAGCGCGGCGCTGGTTTATGCCTTCGTTCGCGCCATCACCTCAATCAGCGCAGTCATCTTCCTGGTGAGTGCGCAATACAACATGGCGACATCCTACATTGTTGGACTGGTAGAGAACGGTGAGTACGGTGTGGCGATCGCGTATTCCACCGTGTTGATCGTGGTGATGTTGCTAATTATCGGTATATTCCAGTGGCTGGTAGGTGAACGGCGTCTGCGCCGTGTGGCACGTCCCGTGGACGTCGCGGCGATCCCATCCTCCACTTCATTAACCCAGGAGAGAGCGATATGACACGTGTAACGGCGGGCTCTGTGGTGTTCGAACAGGTGACAAAACGCTTTGCAGGCTTTAATGCGATTCCTAATCTGTCATTAACGGTTGAGCCGGGCACGCTGGTGACGCTGCTCGGTCCATCAGGATGTGGCAAAACCACCACGCTACGCTTACTGGCAGGGCTGGAACATCCCACGTCCGGGCGTATTTTGATTGGCGGCAAAGATGTCACCCAGCTACCTGCTAATGAACGTGATGTGGCGATGGTGTTCCAATCCTATGCGCTATTTCCTCATATGAGCGCACTCGACAACATCATGTACGGTTTACAGTCTTCCGGCATGAATAAGCGTGAGGCGCAGGACCGTGCACGTGAAGGGCTCAAGTTGGTCGGGCTGGAGTCGCAGGGCAATCGTCTGCCTTCTGAGCTTTCTGGCGGGCAACAGCAGCGTATTGCCGTGGCGCGCGCACTGGTGCTTGAGCCCCAAGTGTTACTGTTAGATGAGCCGTTATCTAACCTCGATGAGCGTCTGCGGCGTCGAGTCCGCACCGATATTCGTGACCTGCAACAACGTCTTGGCTTCACGGCGGTCTACGTGACCCACGATCAGGAAGAAGCTTTGGCGG
>OBJT01000479.1_pt1 | contig 10340 bp, 9 predicted proteins | sample 1519861 | NCBI WGS metagenome assembly OBJT01 (sample SAMN02401118, study PRJEB22541) | soil metagenome, isolate JX
CGACTATCAGGTTTCTTATGAAGAACAGCACCGTAGTGGTCTGGCTGCGGCCTTCCGTGGTCCATCACTGCGTGCCACGTTGGTTCTGGGTGGCGCAGTCCTGATTAACTGGTTTGCGATTCAGATCTTTAGTGTGCTGGGCACCACTGTTATCACGAAAACGCACGACGTCTCATTCAACAACTCATTACTGATTCTGATTCTCTCTAACCTCGTCGGTTACTGTGGTTATCTGGCACATGGTTGGCTCGGGGACCGTTTCGGACGTCGCAATACCATTGCCGTGGGTTGGATGCTGGGCGGTGTCGCCTTCGCCGGAATGCTGTACTGCCCGGATAACTTCGCCACTATCGTCGCACTCTACAGCATAGGGCTGTTCTTCTTGATTGGTCCTTACGCGGCTGCGCTGTTCTTTATCAGTGAAAGTTTCCCAACGGCCATCCGTGCTACCGCAGGGGCGCTGATTGGTGCGATGGGTCCAGTAGGCGCCATTATCGCCGGCGTAGGCACCACCAGCGTGCTGAGCAATGGTGGGCATTGGCAGGATGCTGCACTGTGGTTTGGGGCCGTGCCGTGCTTCATTTCCGGCATCATTATGTTGTTTGCGCGTGCGGGAGCACATCACAGCACGACCGTAAACAGTGCTGCCACCACACAGCCACAGGCCTAAGGGATCGCCATGCAAAGTTCAACTTCTCAACCGGTTGCCGCAATAAGCGGTGCAGCGAGCGGTATCGGTCTGGCACTGGCGACGTTGTATGCGCAGCGCGGTGTGCGCGTCATTGCTGGCTACTATCCGGCCGACCCACACGACCCTGCCATCGCCGCCGCACAGGTAGAAGCGGCGGGTGGTGATGCCCTGTGGCTACCCCTGGATGTGGCCTCAACGCCTTCCGTCGATGACTTCATTCGCAAGGGGAGCGAACACTTTGGTCGCCTTGATTATGTCGTGGCCAACGCGGGCATTTTGCGACGCGCCCCCATCGAAGAGATGAGCGATTCGCGCTGGGATGACATGTTAAATGTGGATTTAACCGGTGTGATGCGGTGCTTCCGTGCAGCGGCACCTCATCTTGCAGCGGGAGCCAGTTTGGTTGCCGTTTCTTCCATCGCAGGTGGCGTGTACGGCTGGCAGGATCACACCCACTATGCAGCGGCCAAAGCCGCAGTGCCGGGCATCTGCCGATCGCTGGCCGTTGAGCTTGCGCCAAAGGGTGTACGTTGCAATGCCATCATCCCGGGCCTGATTGAAACACCACAATCACTGGACAAACAGAACTCGCTTGGCCCTGAGGGGTTAGCAAAAGCGGCCAAAGCCATTCCGCTGGCCCGCGTGGGACGTCCAGATGAAATAGCCAAAGTCATTGCATTTCTGACCAGCGAAGAGAGTAGCTATCTCACCGGGCAAAGCCTGATTGTTGATGGCGGTCTTACCGTGCGCTGGCCAGACTGAGGAGTGAATATGCAATTGCAGGATAAACGTTGTGTTGTCACCGGTGCAGCCAGCGGGATTGGTGCCGCCATTGCACAGTGCTTCGCTCAGGAAGGGGCAAGGCTGGTGCTGGCCGATCGCGACAGTGAAAAACTGGCCGCCATGGTGACTCAATGCCAGCAACTCGGTGCGGAGTGCCATGGTGTTGTTGCCGATGTTGGCGAAGTCAGTGGTGCCACCGCCGCCGTAGATGCCTGTCTGGCGCGCTTTGACGGTATCGATGTGCTGGTCAATAACGCGGGGATGTTAACGCAGGCGCGCTGCACCGACATCACGCTGGAAATGTGGGAAGAGATGATGGCAGTCGATCTGCGCAGCGTGTTTCTTGCCACGCAGCGGGCGTTGCCAGCCATGCTGGCCCAACGTTGGGGGCGCGTCATTAATGTCGCCTCTCAGTTGGGGATTAAAGGGGGTGCAGAGCTGTGCCACTACGCAGCGGCGAAAGCGGGAGTGATTGGCTTTACAAAATCATTGGCACTGGAGGTTTCGTCACAAAATGTATTGGTCAATGCCATTGCTCCCGGTCCGATTGAAACACCGTTGATTGACGGAATAAACACAGCATGGAAGAAGGCGAAAGCCGCTGAACTCCCCTTAGGGCGCTTTGGACTGGCCGATGAAGTGGCGCCCGTGGCGCTGCTGTTAGCCAGTGAGCCTGGCGGCAATTTGTTTGTTGGCCAAACGCTTGGCCCCAATTCCGGCGATGTGATGCCGTAACGGAGTGAACCATGTGTGGAGTCTGCGGCCTGCTGGATAACGGGCCGCAGTGGAGCGATCCACTGCGAAAGGATATCCCTCCGCGCCAGCTGCGCCTGCAGCAGTTGGCACTGTTAAATCGTGCCCTTAAACCCTGGCGACTGACATTGAGTGAATTTCATAACAGCTGGCTGCTCGCGAGCCCAACCGGGCAGCAAACGTTGGTGAGCTCACTGGATGTGTTATGGAAAGAAGCGGAGAAAATGATTCGCCGCCCAATCGATCCTCTCGACGATAACTGGCTAGCCGCGCTAGCCCAGGAATAGCCATGCATTACGAAGAAAAACTACCATTGCATGTGCTCAGTGGCTTTCTCGGCAGCGGTAAAACGACGCTGTTGAAGAGCTGGCTTGCACAGCAGAATCTGAATGACATTGCACTGCTGGTGAATGAATTCGGGGAGGTTGGTATCGACCACCATCTGCTCAATGAAGTGGCACCTGACACCGTTCTGTTACCCAGCGGTTGTGTCTGCTGCCAGATACGCGGCGAACTCAAAACCGCCCTGCTCGATCTCTATGAAAGGCGGGCGCGAGGATTACTGCCGCCGTTCACACAGGTGATTCTGGAAACCACTGGCTTAGCTGACCCGTCCCCTATTCTCTCGACCCTGCTCCACGATCGCCAACTGCAACACCATTTCACGCAAGGCACTCTGGTCACTTTGGTGGATGCAGAACATGCGCGCCAGCAAGCAGACGAACAACCTGAATGGATTGCACAAGTGAGTGCCGCGGATAAACTGCTGCTCAGCAAATGCGATCGCGTGAGCGAACTTGAGAAGTGCGCTCTGCAGCAGTGGTTGCATAACATCAATCCCATGGCGGAGCTCACGGATACTCAGCATATACTCGACACACCACACCGTCTGTTTCAGTCAGAGGTCGAGCATGGCTCCCGCGATCAGCGTTTTCGCTGGTTGGGTGCCTGCGCGGATGACCATTTCTCCTTGAAACCGACCGCCCATTCCCTCTCACATCCGCCAACGCAAACCTGCGTGATAACGCTGGAACAGTCGTTAAACTGGCCTGCATTTGCCATCTGGTTATCCATGCTATTACATTGCCATGGCAGCACGGTATTACGTATGAAGGGAATTTTGCGCGTCAGTGATAGCCGTTCGCCCATCGTGATACAGGGTGTTCAACACACATTGCATCCACCCATCCATTTGCAGGATTGGCCTGGCGAGCTGGAAAGCTCTAAGCTGGTGTTTATTTTACGCGGTCTGGAAGCTGACAGTTTGCAACAGGCGTTTAGCCGCTATATGCAGGCGTTACAGGAGCCTTAAAGGATGAATTCTGCGGCGATAGTGAATGATCAACTGACGCTGCGCGTGCTCGGCACTTCCGTCACGTTGCTGGAACTGCTGCGCGTGCGCGCGGAGCAGGATTTGGGGATCAAAATTGAGTATCTACTGCATAGCGTAGAGGATGCGCAGCGCATTGCCGTGATGCATCCAGAGAGTTATGACCTGTATGACCAGTGGTTTCATAATATTGATTTCGTTTGGCCAGCACGCGCCATTCAACCACTGGAAATCAAAAGGCTCAAGTATTGGGATGAAGTGAATACCCTGGCAAAACAGGGCACCTTGAGCCCCGATGGTGTGCTTGCCGATGGCAGTGTCCCTTCTCAACGGTTGTACGTGCAGCGTGATCTGTCACTCAGCCACCAACCTAGTGACCGCATCAGTATGTTGCCGCTCACTCATAACGTTGACAGCTTCGCTTATCACGTAGACCGACTTCCCGCCTCACTGCGTGGTCAGGAAGAGAGTTGGGGTTGGTTATTCCATGAAGCACTGACAGGACAGGTTGCCTTGCAGGAAGATGCGGCAATGGGAGGATTGGACGCCGCACTTGCGATGCAAGGCGCGGGGCTGGCTCGCTTTACCAATGCGGGTAATTTAACCCTTGAAGAGATCGATGTGCTGACGCATGCGCTATCGCGTCTAAACCGCCAGGGCCATTTTGCCGCTTTCTGGGCCACGCAGGAACAGGCAGGAGGGTTGATCGACAATCGCCAGGTCGAAGTGCAGAGTCTGTGGGCACCGATTTACTTCCGCCATCATTTCCACCAGCGCGGATATAAAATGGCGCACCCGCGAGAAGGCTATCGAGCGTGGTATGGCGGCATGTCTCTTTCTCGCTGCGCGACCGGGAAAATTAAAGATGCAGCCTATGACTATCTCAACTGGTGGCAATCGGGCTGGCCGGGAGCAGTGATGGCGCGACAGGGCTATTACATCTCTAATCAGGAGCGCAGCCGAAGTCACCTTTCAGCCGCAGAGTGGGATTTTTGGTATGGCGGCAAACCTGCCGCCGAAGTGTTATTTGATGCCCACGGTGCACCACTGATTCCTGCTGGTGAAGTACGGGACGGCGGTAGTTATGAACAGCGTATGAGCCATATTGCCGTCTGGAACTCGGTGATGGATGAACATAACTACCTGACGCGTCGCTGGCAGGATGCGCTACTGCGCAAGTAAACCCCTTTAGCGCTGCCAATGGCAGCGCTAACATTTACTTCACACTTACTAACCGTTTATCCGTATCCACTTCACGCGGTGCCGAAGGATTAATATCGCAATTGCGTGGCAGTAACAGGGTAATGATGCCGGCAATAACCAGTGAACCTGCGAGCCAACAAATCGCCACACTCTGCCCATACAACATCGTCATGATGCCGACTAAGTAGGGACCGCAGAAGCCCCCCAAGTTGCCAAGCCCGTTGATCACCCCGCGCGCACTCCCTGCCACTTCAGGTGCGGCAATGCGTCCCGGAATCGACCAAAAGGGGCTGGTCGCCGCTTTCAGGAAGAAACCACAGACCACCAGTGCAATATAACTCGCCACGATATTGCTATGCAGCACGACCGAAGCCAGTAGCGCAGCGGCAAAGCAGAACAGGGAAACCATCACCCACAAACGGCGTTTACCGGTGCGATCGCTAAGCCAGGAGATGGCATAGATCCCCAAAATGGTTGCCACAAACGGAATCGCCGCCAGTAACCCCACCCCCGCCATATTGCTGCCGGTGAGGTTTTTCAAAATGCTCGGCAACCACAGGGTGTAGCCGTAATCACCGGTTTGATAGAAGAAGTTAAGTGCCACCAACTTCATCAGTCCCGAGTTAGCAAACACTGCTTTCAGCGGTGCTTTCGTGATCGGCGCCGCGCTGCGATGGGCCGCACGTTCACGCGCCAACTCTTGCAACAAATACGCCTTTTCACGCGCTGGAAGCCAACGCGCCTCTTCAGGGCGGTCGGCAATGACCAGCCACCACACCAACAGAACCACCGCCGAGAGCAAGCCTTCAATGATAAACAGCCAACGCCAGTCAAGAGCATTGATGATGTAGCCGGAAATCGGCGCAGTAAACATGCCACCCAGTGGGGCAAACATCATGACAAATGCATTGGCGCGCCCCAGTTCCTTTTCCGGGAACCAGTTGCTGACCATGGTTAACACCACCGGCAGCATACCCCCTTCAGAAATACCGAGGACAAAACGCAGCGCCAGCAGTTGATAGTGATTCGTGACAAAACCGGTGGCGATGGAGACCACCATCCACGCCACCAGCGACCACGCGATAAAGCGCTTGCCACTGCCATTCACCGCTATGCGGCCGCCCGGCACCTGTAAGAACAGGTAACCGATAAAGAAGATGCCACTGACCATACCGGCCATCTGGCTGGTGATTGCCAGGTCCTGATCCATGCCGCCTGGCAGCGCAAAGCTGATGTTCACGCGATCCATAAACGAGATAATGCAGGTGATTAAAATCGGGGCAATAACGCGATACCAACGTGTTCCGGGGATTTTCTCGTGCATAACACCCTCTCTCTTTGCGCAACCATGCGTAAGTTCAATGGCTTCTATTAAAGAGAATTTGGCAATAATTATTGCGATCCTAATCACTGGGATGAATGTTAAGAAACTGTGTTACTTACGGCGTGATCTTAAGGGCACAATTAGCGGGAATAGGGGCGTTAAAAAGGAGCAGTTAAATTTCGTGGGGAAAATTGATTAACAATGGTGGATAAAACAGCGGATGTAACTTGAACCTGTAACATGCCAAGCAGTAAAGGTCGCCATCAATGACGACCCTTTGAACGTTTCATGCAGTTTATAAGGTGCGCACTCATGCGCACCTGGTATCAACCTACACGCGTTTACGACGCATCACGCGCCACAGGGCAATACCCGCCAGTAACACAATGATGGCCCCAATGATGCCCGGCAGCATCAGTGGTTGCAGGCGAGCCAACAGCGGTGGATGACCGCCCTTTCTTACCCACGCCACATCCCCCGCGGTAACCGTCACTTCACTATTACCGTAATGCGCCAGAACAAAGTTGCTGATATCCGCTACCTGCTGGTCATTCAATTTGTCGACATAGGACGGCGAGCTGAAGCCCGGCATCAAGACCTGGTGGTCAGCCGTATCACGCTGGACGCCAAACAAGATAGCGGCAATCAGGTTATTCGGATTACGCAGTCCCGTTGCCGTGTTGTGGAACAACGAAGGATAGTCTTGATTACTACTGCCCGCACCATCCGGCTGATGACAGCTGGCGCAATTGCCGCTAAATAACGCGGCACCGTTATCCAGTGAATGATTGGCGTTGTTGGGATTACGCCCACGGATGCTATTTTCCACATCATAGGGCGCGCCATAACTAAACGCCGGGAGGGTATCCCCTTGATCGCGAATCGGTGCGGTGCCTTTCAGATAAGTGGCAATCGCTTGCAAATCACTGTCTGGCAGGTATTGCAGGCTGTGCTCAACGGCTTCGGCCATCCCGCCTGCGGCTTGGTTTTTGCCCGGCGCTCGACCGGTTTTCAAATACTGCACCAGTTCGTCGTCGCTCCAGCCACCAATGCCACTGATCGCATCCGAGGTGATATTAGGCGCATACCAGCTACCGAGCGGTCCCCCCGCCAAAGGTCGTTCCTGCTGCTCCTGCATCATAAAACCACGTGGTGTATGACAGGTATTGCAGTGTGCCAGGCCATTGACCAGATAGTTACCGCGATTCCATTCAGCGCTTTTACTGCCGTCGTTCTGCCACATTTTGTCGTTGGCAAACATCATGTTCCAGAAGCGCATGCTAAAGCGCAGATTGAACGGGAATGGCAGATCCGTCTGCGGATTAGGCTGCGCCTGTGCTTTCACCCCATGCATCATGTAGTAATAGAGTGCGTGCAGGTCGGCATCGGTCATCATGCTGTACGAGGTGTATGGCATCGCAGGATAGAGTTGCGCTCCGTCGGCGCGCACGCCGTGGCGTACCGCCTCTGAGAACTGCGCTTCGCTGTAGTGGCCGATGCCGCTGCTGTCCGGGGTGATGTTAGTGGCGTAGATGGTGCCCATCGGCGAAGCAATACCGTAGCCACCACTGTAGGCGCTTTTACTGCCCGGCGCGGTATGGCACGCCTGACAGTCAGCGGCGATCGCCACCTGCTCTCCCTGGTGCAGCAAGTTTGTATCCAATGTTTCAGCCTGGGCGCCAAAGGCAATCAGCGTTGCTAGCAGGATCGTTCTCATGCGAACTCCTTCATGCGCAAGCTGATATCATGTGCTGCTTTCAGGCCCAGCGCCGCCATGGTCAAGGTGCTGTTCACCACGCTGGCAGAAGGGATCGCGCCACCGCCCGGCAACCACAGGTTTTCGTGATCAAAAGCACGGCAGTTACCGTCAACCACCGCATCTTTGCCGCTTTTCCCCATGATCACGCCGCCCATAATGTGGTTGTTGGCGTTGAGGCCTTTACTGATGGCAAACTCTTTGCCATTGAACAACTTGCCTATCTTTTCCAACTGTTCGTGCGACACTTCGGCACCCTTGCGCACGTAATCGCCCACATCGTAATAGATGTCTGGGCACGCCAAACCGTGAGGATCTTTACGGGTTTTGCTCAGGGTTAAACGGTTTTCCGGATCCGGCAGTGGCTCAAGACTGATAGAGATATCCACACTGTGTACCGAACGGTAGCGGATCTCCTCATCCAGCGCTTTACCCACCAGCCCCTTCTTCAGCGCCTGCTGCGTTGCGGCCACGACACGAGAAATATTATTCAAAATCATTTTGTTGGCTGAATAATCACGGCGGAATTCACCATCGCGATAGCCGACCATACAACTGCTCTGTGCCGGTCCACGCCCCAACCACACCGGCTCTTCGGTGAGGAATGAGCAGTGGAAACCGGAGTGGTCCATCATATTACGTCCGACCATATCGGAACCATTGGCGATGCCATTCGGGTTGGCATCGTTAGCCGCTAACAGCAACAGACGTGGGGTTTCAATACCGTTGCAGGCCAGTGCAAAGGCTTTGCCGCTGGCTTTATGCGAGGCACCGCCAGCATCTTTCCAGTGCACAGCGGTGATGCGGTTATTGCTGTCGGTATCGATTTTGTAGACCACGGCCTCAGCCAGCACCACTGCGCCATTGCGTTCTGCACGTTCAATGTGGTGAATGCCGTTGTACATTGCACCAATCGGGCAGATGGGTTGGCAGTTGTTATTGCCACAGCAGGTTGGACGCCCTTCCCACGGGCGGGTACTGCGTCCCTGCGGAATCGGCACCAGATTGTAACCGTGTGGATTTACCACGCTCGCGAAGTAGTTATCACCATGTGCAAAAGGCACCATATCCATCGGATAGGGCTGACTGCGCTCGGTAGGCGACTGCATGCTGGCATCATTAGGACCCGCCACGCCAATCTCGTGTTCCGCACGACAGTACCAAGGCTCCAGTTCGTCATAGCTGATGGGCCAGTCGCGTCCCACGCCATATTTAGACTGCATCACGAAATCACTGGGGTGATGGCGCCAACACGATGCCGCCCAGTGCCAGGTCGTGCCGCCAACCGTCCGCAGATAGCCTTGCTGGAAACTGGACGCGTTGGGACCCGTCACATTGACGTAGTTATTCGGTGGGAAATAGAGCGGAGCGGGCGCAAATTTGGACTGCGGGTACAGTCCCTGAAAATCCGATCCGGCGCGATTGGCGAACGGCATATTGCGCCAGTTTTCGACCGCTTGCGCACGATCAATACGTAAACCTGCTTCCAGTACCAGCACCGAGTAGCCTTGGCTGACAAGCTCATTCGCCATCAATCCACCGACCACACCTGAGCCCACAATCACAATATCTGCGGAGGCATCACCCTGCGCAGTAAAAGTTGGTTTTTTCATGATTTTTCGTCGTTTTAGTTTTCAGGAAATTAAAGCTGTTCGATATGACCGTCATGCTCATCCGGCACGGGTGCTGTCCACCAGATTGGCCCGTTGCCACAGTAAGTTGGCACCACCAAACCGTCGCTGACCGTCTGATACATCAACGCCTGTTTGTAGGCCACCAGCGTGCCGTGATAGTCATCCCCTACCGTGCCGGTATACCAGGCAGTGACAATTTGGTAGAGGAAGTCGTGCAGGCCCGCGCTGCTGGCTTTTGCCAGAAAATTTTGTGCACTGATTTGTGCCGTCATCAACGCCGCGAGTTGTGCCAGACGTGGCACGAATTGCACGTCGCGCTGCGCCAGAACCTCGTAAAAACGCGCCGCTAAAGCCACATCCAGATGCTTATGTTCAGTAATCGCCTGAGAGACGGCGACGAACTGTTTCACCGCGTCACTGGCATGGATCACGCTGGCAGCCAGCGCCCGCCCCGGCAGGGCTGCGACCACGCCAGTGACGGTTAATCCCAAAGTCGCAAGCAAGAATTCCCTGCGGGTGGAACCGGTTCCATTTTTGATTACAGAAACGGTTTCGGGTGCAAAATGTCGTTTCATGGGGGTTACCTGATGCTGAGAAAAGAAGAGAAAGCCGAACGGCGCTATCCTAACGACTAAGTTGCAAAACTGTTATCAGGATTTGAACGAAATCCCATTAAACAGTGTGGAAATAGCTCTAAATGATAATTTAGGTCAAAAATTGTTGAGTCTGAGATAGTTTCGAAGAGGTTTGGGATTATGTCTGGTGCTGAGAGGTGTGATGATGCAGGTTTAATTTAAAATCGAGTCCTCACAACCATTTGATAACGGTGTATTTGGCAGGGTGAGTCCCCTGCATACTGGGTATTT
>OBJT01000480.1_pt1 | contig 10334 bp, 6 predicted proteins | sample 1519861 | NCBI WGS metagenome assembly OBJT01 (sample SAMN02401118, study PRJEB22541) | soil metagenome, isolate JX
AAAATGACTTGATTTTTTGTTAGACAGCAAAATAAAAAAAATTGTATTAAAACTCCATTTTTTGCATTTTTTTGTTACACTGCGCTAAGGAATTAAAGCTCATCTATTTGTGAATATTATAACGATGAACAAAATAACGTATTTAATGACCTTCTGTTTGGGGACAATCGGTTTTTTTTATAACTCTGCACATGTTCATGCAGGGCAAACCATTTATCAATTCAAAGATACTAACGGTACAACCTTACTCACCAACAAGAAGAAAGCAGAATATAGCCATTTGAAAGTCGTTAAAGCGACTTATTATCCTGACAGTAATATTCACACCTATAGCAATTGGGGTAAAACTGAGGCCTCTGTGCTTCCCAGCTATAATCGTAATAGAAATGCTTTTGATCATCTGATTAGACAAGCAGCACAACAACACGGTGTATCTGAAGGATTAATTAAAGCAGTCATGCATACTGAGTCGGGATTTAACGTCCGCGCGCGCTCCCCAGTAGGTGCCCAAGGCTTAATGCAATTAATGCCTGCAACCGCTCGACGATTTAATGTTAGTGATGCATATGATCCACAACAAAATATTTTTGCTGGTGCTCGCTATTTAAGCTGGTTATTAAAACGTTTTAATGGCAATACCGAACTCGCACTGGCTGGTTATAATGCGGGCGAAGGTAATGTTGATAAGTATGGTGGTATTCCACCTTTTCGTGAAACGCAAGATTATGTACGTCGCGTAACCAGCCGTTATCAAAACTTGTATGCTTCTGGTCTAGGCAGTGTGACGACGAATAATGCATTGATGGCACAATCCGTCAGTTATTCAAATGCTGACTTACCAAGTAATCTATCCACTAGCAGCCCCGCCCCAAAACAATATAACCGTCAAATTATTACACTGGCAGACGGAACATTTACAGATGCACCTGCGGGCACCTATTCGACTGCAAATGCCTCAGCATCTGCACACATACGATTGAGTGATTAAACTGTACATTAAAACAACGATACATCTTCATAATGTGTACTTATTTAGTGCATTAAAATGATTTTAAGTTGTTGTTTCTTCATTCATTCATCGTTTTAATACTGAAATACAATTCCATCCATTTTTTTCTTGAATTTTTAGGGTTCAGCCTGCATATTATGGGGATGATTTATATTTATAAATCAGATCACTTTTTCTTTATAAGAGGGTTTTCTCAATGATGCGGATTGGTTTGTTCTTGCTAACCAACCTCGCGGTACTGGTTGTAGCTGGCATTATTTTGTCACTCTTCGGTGTCGGTAGTTACCGTAGTGCGGGTGGCTTAAATCTAGGCAACCTATTAGTCTTCTGTTTTGTCTTTGGTATGGTGGGTTCATTTATTTCCCTCTTCATGTCAAAGTGGATGGCTAAAAAAACCACTGGGACTGAATTAATCGACCCAAATGCACCTCGTAATCAGGCTGAAGCGTGGTTGTTGCAAGAAGTTTCTCAATTATCTCAACGTGCAGGTATTAAAATGCCTGAAGTGGGGATCTTCCCATCTTATCAATCAAATGCATTTGCAACTGGTTGGAATAAAAATGACGCACTAGTAGCTGTTTCGACAGGTCTATTAGAACGCATGAACAAAGATGAACTTCGTGCCGTACTTGCACACGAAATCGGACACGTTGCGAACGGTGACATGGTTACACTTGCCTTGATTCAAGGTGTAGTCAATGCCTTCGTTATGTTCTTTGCACGTGTTGCAGGTGACTTTATCGACCGTAATGTCTTTGGTCGTGAGGATGGGGAAGCACCTGGTCTTGCTTATTTCGCTATTACCATCGTATTAGATATTGTGTTTGGTATTTTAGCATCCACAATCGTAATGTGGTTCTCTCGTCAACGTGAATATCGTGCAGATGAAGCTGGTGCTCGTTTAGCAGGTAAAGATGCCATGATTTCTGCACTGCTTCGCTTACAAGCTGAGTCAGAAATGCCAGATCAAATGCCAAAAGAAATGAAAGCATTTGCAATTACGGAAGGTAAGGAACAAGGCTTTAGCTTAGCTGCTTTATTCCAAACTCACCCAAGTATTGAGCAACGTGTTGCTGCGCTCAAACAATTGAATGTTCATTAAATCAAACAGATTCAAAAACAAAGCCTCCTATATGGAGGCTTTGTTTTTTTATGAGTATCTCGCTCAATGAAAGGATTGATACCATTGCCATAAAAAACTAAATCCAGCCCATATAGCAACCACCAATAAAATAAGAATGGCAATGCCCAATAAATCAGGTATCCGCAACCAGATCCAACTCACAATAGGGTTACGCCAAAATGCTGAAGTTTTTTGCTTTTGTTCTAATGCTTCATGTAAAAAAGGATGCACCACATGGATATCACTTCGCACCTGATATTCTTCACGAATATGATCATGTACGATGTCTAAGGTCTTGCGGCTAGGACGGATAAACACATCAAAAATTGTCCCGACGATCGGGACAAAACCAACAAGCATATCCAAGATTGCCAGCTTCACCACTCCATTCAATTTATGTTGCGGAACACCAACCTCTCTGGCTTTTTTAAATGCATAGAGCGTTAAAATAAATCCTGCGATGTCACCTGCAAAGGGAATGGTACTCAATGCGGCATCGGCACCCACCCCTTGTTTAGTAAATGGGATACGCACCAAACTATCCATGGTGTTGGCAAATTTTGCTAAATCACGCTCTACTGCAATCGCCTGCTGTTGCGTTAGTTTTTTTTGTTGGGTCATTCAGTCAGCCTAAGATACATAGTTCTATTGATGATAAATTAGCATATCAATTTTTTCGGTATATTTTGTTCTGTAATTAAAACAAAATCATCGATGCAATAAAGAGATAGATCAATACTCCCATTGCATCACAAATCGAAGTAACCAAAGGCGCAGATGCACTGGCAGGGTCAAAACCAAATCGATTTAAAATAAAAGGCAGACTCATACCAATCAAGCATCCCATGAGTACGATTCCAACCATACTAAATGCCAAAACCAATGCAACTAATGCATCACCACGTACATAACCAAGGAGTGAAACAGCAATTGCCATCGTTCCACCTAAGCATAACGCGACTAAACTTTCTCGACCTAATAAATAAAACCAATCTCTAAATTGCACATCACCTGTTGCCAATGCTCGCACCATTAATGTAGATGACTGAGATCCTGCATTTCCCCCACTCCCAACTAAAAGTGGTAAGAAAAACACCAAAACAAGATGTTGCGCAATGACATCTTCATAATGTGCGATTCCGATACCCGATAACAGACTACCAAATACTAAAAAAACCAACCAAAAAACGCGTTTCTGATACAACTGTAAGATAGGTGCGGACTTTATACTTAGTTTAGTGGTTGCATTGACAGCCCCTACTTTTAAGAAATCTTCTGTTGCTTCTTCACTGGCAACATCCATTGCATCATCGTAAGTAATAATCCCCACCAAAGCTTGTTGTGCATCCACAATCGGTAAAGCAAGCAAATCATAACGCGCCATAATTTTAGCAATGTGGTCTTGATCGTCATCAACACGCGCACTAATCACATCACGTACCATCAACTGTGCAACTCGTGTTTCTGGTTGTGCCAAAACCAATTCACGCAAAGACACAACACCGATCAGATGCCGTTGTTCATCAATAATATAAGCCTGATAAATCGTTTCCGCGTCTGGGGCATCCTTACGTAATGCCTCTATTGCTTGAGCAACAGTAAATTCAGGTTTTAGCGTCACATAATCCGAAGACATGATCGCCCCCGCTGTGCCTTCGACATAATCTGCAAGACGGCGGATGTCTTCTCTTTCAGCTTGGGCTAATGCGGGTAATAGAGTTTCCTGCTCACTCGGATCTAAACGTTTAAACAAATCAGCACGATCATCGGATGGCATTTCACTTACAATCTTTGCCAGTACTTGACGAGGCATTTCTTGTGCGATCAGCATTTGCTGTTTCGCAGGGAACTCCGCAAAAATATAGGCACGTTGTGGTAAATGCTCGAGCAAATAAGCTGCATAGCTTGGGATCATTTGTTGTAATAATTCAGCCAAGTCGGCAGAGGGAACACCTTTGAGTAAAACGAGTGCTTGATCGAGGTGATGGTTTGCAACAGTTTCGTTGAGTAGTGTGATTAATTCATTTCTTGACATGCGAATCTCCTAGCCCAAACACATTCGGCTAGGTCGCAGACATAATTAATCGTGCGCGTAAAAACCTAGCGTATTTAGGGAATATTTAAGGTAGTAAGTACTTGATCGAGACCTACAACTCTGTGTGTCCATTTTTTAGATAAACTCTCAATTGAACCGTTTATACGGCGCATGAATAATAAAGGCTTGAACCTAATGGCTCAAGCCCTATCTCTATGAAATATGTCTTATTTTGTTTCAATCTAAACGACGTTCATCAAATATGACATTTTTAGAAATTTAATGTTGAATGACCGTATTCGCTTTGAAGATGGAGCGAATCAGCACATACATTAATGGAATAAAAATAAGTACTAATATCGTACCAAATACAACACCTCCAAAAACGCTATAACCGATTGCTTGGCGGCTCAAAGCCCCAGCTCCCGTTGAAAACATTAATGGAATTACCCCTGCGCCAAAGGCAATCGATGTCATTAAAATTGGGCGCAATCTTAACCCCGCAGCACGCAAAGCCGAATCCAATAAAGATTTTCCTTGCTGTTGTAAACTCGCAGCAAACTCAACCATTAAAATGGCGTTTTTACAGGACAGTCCTATGGTCGTCAGCAAAGCAATTTGGAAATAAATATCATTGGCGAAACCAAACCAATAACTAAACAAAATTGTTCCACCGATCCCTAATGGAATTGCAGCCATCACCACAGATGGTATCGACCAGCTTTCATATAAAGCAGCCAAACATAGAAAAATGAAGGCAATAGAAATCACGTATAACCAAATTGCTTGATTACTAGACTGTTGCTCTTGATAAGATAAACCACTCCATGCCAAGTCAATACCAGGCATATTATTTGCAAGTTCTGTCAAGGCTTGCATGCCTTGACCACTACTAAAGCCATTCGCGGAATCAGCTTCTAACTCTATCGAAGGATAGCCCATAAAACGTTGTAAAGATGGCGGTGCACCCTGCCAAGACACTTGACTAAACTGAGTAAATGGAATCATTTGACCTTGTGCATTTTTTACATGCCAAAAGCCCAAATCTTCTGGTTTTGAGCGATACGGTGCATCACCTTGTAAATAAACACGCTTAATTCGGCCACGATCAATGAAGTCATTAATATAACTGCCACTCCAGGCTGTCGAAATCGTTCGATTAATTTCACTCACATTTAAGTCATGCAACATCGCCGCGCGATGATCAATTTGAAGGTTTAAAACCGCCTGATCATCATTGGTTTTTTTATCTAGATTTTCAATACTCTCTAGTGCGTTACCTTGTTGTTGTAACTCTCTAAATGAGGTTAATAAGTTATCCCGTCCCATTCCCTGGGTATCTTGTAGCCAAAAATCAATTTTATCGGAATTACCTAAGCCACGAATCACAGCAGGCATAACCACCATGATTCTTGCTTGATTGTTTTGTGCAAAATGTTTCATTGCCCGTGCACGAATCGCTTGTGCACTATTTTCACTTCCCTGACGTTCATCCCAATGTTTTAAAGATACAAAAGCTTGTCCAAGATTTTGCCCTGTACCTGAAAAATTACGACCATGAATCACCATAATGCCATTGAGATTATCTTTTTCCTCACTCAAAAAGTAATCTGAAATCTGCTGCCCCACAAGTTGAGTTTGACTCATGGGAGTCCCTTCTGCGAGACGGAATTGTACTCCTAAAAGGCCTTGATCTTCTTGTGGTAAAAAGCTGGTCGGTAATTCGCGATACACCCAAGCAAAGGCACTGATTAACACGATAAATGAAACAATCGCCACCGACTTTACCTGAATTGCTTTTTTTGCAAGCGCTAGATAAGCAGTCCTAACCCGATCTAACCCTCGCTCAAAGCTTTGAGCCCACTTTGCTTTTTGATGCTGCTGTTTTAAAAGAATTGCGCATAAGGCAGGTGTCAAAATTAAAGCAACCAATAATGATAAAGACATCGCTGCGACTAAAGTAATCGAAAACTGACGATAAATAATGCCCGTCGCACCTGTAAAAAACGACATTGGAATAAATACGGCGGTCAACACTAAAGTGATACCAACCAATGCTCCACTGATCTCTTGCATGGATTGAATACTGGCTTGTTTAGCATCCAACTTTTGCTCATGCATGATACGTTCAACGTTTTCAACTACCACTATCGCATCATCGACGAGTAAACCAATCGCCAACACCATGGCAAATAAAGTCAAAGTGTTAATACTCATCCCTAAAACTGCGAGCACAGCAAAGGTTCCTAAAATCACGACAGGAACTGTAACCGCAGGAATCAGCGTTGCTCGCCAATTCTGTAAAAACAGGAACATCACCAAAACCACTAAAATGATTGCTTCAATCAAGGTCGCTAATACTTGAGACATTGACTCTTTAACAAATGGCGTATCATCCCGAGGATAAACGACGATATATCCCTCGGGTAAATCCTTCTTAATTCGTTCTACTTCTTCATAAATAAGATCGGCCGTTTGCATCACGTTGGCACCCACAGCTAACGATACCGATAATCCAGAAGCTGGGTAGCCATTTAAACGGTTAAACACTTGATAGTTTTCTGCCCCCACTTCAATACGCGCAATATCTTTTAAGTAAACTAAACTGCCATCTCCATGGGCTTTTATAATAATTTGTTCAAATTGCTCAGGTGTTTGTAACAAGGAGCCTGAAGTCACTCTTGCATTTAAATATTGATCTTCGGTACTAGGGAGCTGTCCAATGGCCCCAGCAGCCACTTGCGCATTTTGACTTTCTAAAGCTGTTCTAACTTCACTAACACTTAGTTGGTATTGTTGCAACTTTTTTGGATCTAACCAAATTCTCATCGCATATTGTGAACCAAACACACTGATTTCACCCACACCTTCAATACGACTCAAATTTAGTTCAAAATGATTGGTTAAATAGTCTGAAATATCAATATTGGTAGAACGGCCAGATGAATCCGCCAATCCAATTACCATAAATGAATCACTCAGAGATTTTCGAACGGTTACCCCTTGTCGTTGTACATCTTCTGGTAGACGGTTAATGGCACCATTAATTGCGTTTTGCACTTGAACCTGTGCTTGATCTGGATCAGTACCTTGTGCAAAAAACAGACTGATCCGACTATTACCGCTAGCGTCACTACTAGAACTAAAATAAAGTAAGTGATCAATCCCTTTAATTTGTTGTTCTAATACTTGGGTAACACTATCTTCTACAGCTTGTGCATCTGCACCACTATAACTCGTTGCGACAGTGATACGTGGTGGCGCAATATCTGGATATCGCTCTACCGGTAAGTTTAATACCGCGAGTAAGCCAACAGCCATGACGATAATTGCTAAAACACCAGCAAAGATGGGACGATGAATAAAAAACTTAGATAACATGGCTGTTCATTCCGTTCCAGAAACAGTCAATTTTTCAAAAAGATAGGTGGAAGATCAATTAAAGTAAGTACAGATTTTAAGCTTGATCATCTCTAAGTCATTATCAAAATACCATCCCTATTAACATATCATTTCAAAAAGTGCTAATTAAGGAGGAATCGTGGATTTGTACGATTTAATATCGACCAAATCTCCATCGATTTGCTACAGATTATTTTGACTAAAAAGTATTTAATTTAAATCGCTTTGCTATCAATTACTTCATAAATACAGATTGACAGCCACGTAAGTAAATCAGATAGTAGCACGCTTATTGCCACCCCCTATTTTATTCGTCATTTATGAAAACCACGCTGCAAAACTTTAATATTCTTCTATTAATTTTGCTGCCAGCATTAATTACTGGTGGTTTATTAATTTTTTCTGGCAATTTATCTGACGGATTGAGACTTGGTTTTTTATCATTACCAGGCGTTATTTTTCTAGTTCTAGCAGCCACACAACGCAAATTTTATTGGTATCTTCTTTCTATTCTTTGGTGGTTTATTTTCTGGTTCGATTCGTTGCTTCGCTCAAGCACATGGATCTTGTTCAGCAGTGATAATGAAGCTTATTTTATTATTGAAGCGATTGCGAATACCAGTTATGCAGAAACGTGGGAGTTTTTCCAGCTTCATATGCTCACCATTCTATCGGTGTTGTTTGGTCTCATCGCATTGACAGTTGGATATAACATTGCGGCATTTAAATACTTAAAAGAAAATAGCTTTAAACAACTTTGGAATAGTCGGCTCTATCGTATTTGTATCATTTTTTTGGTGCTATTAACCTTAACCAGTTATCTCATGAAGCCTTCTCGCAAAGTACATCCCGTTGTATTTTGGACGAATTATCATGAGAAGATTCAAGATTTCCGCGATCGAATCAAACAACATAAGAATGTACATCAACAATGGGATCAAAGTGCACAACAGAACCTGATTATTCAAGATCCAAGCAAACTAAAACAGACCCATGTTTTAGTACTTTCTGAAAGTATCACGAGTCTTGATTTAGGTCTTTGTGGTTATAGCAGAGACACTACGCCAGAACTTAACAAACGAATAGATCAACTTAAAGTCTTCTGTAATGCTTTTTCACCATCGCCTTCGACGATTAATGCTTTGCGTGTGTTACTGACCGAAAGCCCAGCAGCAGAATATAAAACATATTCACCCGAAAGTATCTTGGCTTACGCACGAGCAGCTGGTTATAAAATTTACTGGATCAGTAATCAAGATGATATTTATCTTTCATCTTTATTCGGTGCTTATGCGGATAAAGCCATCTATAAAAACACCCGCTCAGGTCGTAGTAGCACATCTTTAGATGAAAAATTAATTCCTGCTTATGAACAAGCTTTGGCTGATCCTGAACCTAAAAAACTAATTATTCTGCATATGATTGGGACACATCCAAACTATCAAGAACGTTATCCAATTGCGTTTAATAAATTTAATAGTAATAGTAATGATGCTGTAGAAATGTCACTCAAGAAAAATGATATTGATCCGTGGATTCGTTCAATGCGCAATCATTATGACAATGCCATTTTATATCAAGATACTTTATTGGCTCAGTTCTTTGATGCCTTAACCACTCAAAAGGATCTAGATCAACGTTCATTTACCGTGGTATCCGATCATGGCAATGAAGTAGGTCACGAGTTAGACTATGCAGGACATAGTCCAAATACTAAAGCAGGTTATCAAGTGCCTGTCATCATGTGGTATGACCATATGCCATCTGTTGGCGTCGATCTCACTACAACTTTAAATACGGCTGAACTAGACAATAATCTGATGAAGATCATGGGTCTGAAGGACAAATATGCGCCGCCTCAATCGTATTGGTTTGATTCCAACTATCACTTTAACCCTGAAGTAAATTGGCCCTACTGGCAAAAGAAGCATTAAGCATCATCGATCTGAGTAGAGTCTAGTGATACACACAAATACTCTTGATTGATCATTTTTAACAAATGATAAAGCTTGTTGCTTACCCAGCAAGCTTTACACCACAATTTTCTTTTTATTTTCACAAAATAATCATCAAACTGTCATCCATTTGATAAATTTTATTTGCAAACTAATACAATTAATAAAAGCACATGAGTTTTACGATGTTAAAGAAATCCGTTCTTAGTCTCTGCCTTTTTACGCTTGTTGGTTGCAACAACGATAACAACGATCAATCAAATACGAACAAAACAGAATATCAGCTCCCCCAGATTTTAGTGGTTGGGCATCGAGGCGCGAGTGCACTTCGTCCTGAACATACATTGGAAGCATATCAAAAGGCCATTGATGATGGCGCAGACTTCATCGAACCAGATTTGGTTTCGACTAAAGATGGCGTTTTGGTCGCTCGTCATGAAAACGAAATTAGTGGAACAACGAATGTTGCCAGTCTTCCAGAGTTTGCAAATCGAAAAACAGAAAAAGTGATTGACGGTGTCCGCTATGAAGGCTGGTTCACTGAAGATTTTACCTTGCAAGAATTACAACAACTCAAAGCACGCGAACGTATCCCACAATATCGACCGGCGAATCAACAATATAATGATTTGTATACAGTACCGACATTAGAACAAATTATTGAATTGACGGAAGCACACTATAAAAAGACAGGTAAAATTATTGGTCTTTATATTGAAACTAAACACCCAACGTTCTTTCAACAACAAAACCTTGCTATGGAAGATACACTACTTAAAACCCTAGCAAAATATCGCTACACAAGAGATA
>OBJT01000481.1_pt1 | contig 10327 bp, 12 predicted proteins | sample 1519861 | NCBI WGS metagenome assembly OBJT01 (sample SAMN02401118, study PRJEB22541) | soil metagenome, isolate JX
GCGGGCTTGCTATCTCGCTGACGGACAGGCAAATTGATGACCAGCTTTTAAACCGTCTCCGCCAGTCTTTGGAGCCTCATCGCTCTGGGACTATTCCGGTGCATCTCTATTATCAGAGAGCAGATGCGCGGGCGAAGCTGCGCTTTGGTGCAGCGTGGCGTATTTCGCCCAGCGATCGTTTACTCAACGATTTGCGGTCGTTAGTAGGATCGGAGCAGGTGGAACTGGAGTTTGACTAAAACAGGAACATTATGAGTCTTAATTACCTGGATTTTGAACAGCCAATCGCAGAACTGGAAGCGAAAATCGACTCGCTGAAGTCAATTGGCCGTTCGGATGAAAAACACGATATTAATCTGGATGAAGAAGTGCAGCGTCTGCGCGAAAAAAGCGTCGAGCTGACCCGTAAAATCTTCTCAGATTTAGGTGCATGGCAGGTTGCGCAGCTTGCGCGCCATCCACTGCGCCCTTACACGCTGGACTATGTCCGCAACGCGTTTGATGATTTCGATGAGTTGGCTGGCGACCGCGCTTATGCCGATGACAAAGCGATTGTCGGCGGTATTGCCCGTCTGGATGGTCGCCCTGTGATGATCATTGGTCATCAGAAAGGTCGTGAAACCAAAGAGAAGATCCGTCGTAACTTTGGTATGCCAGCGCCAGAAGGCTACCGTAAGGCGCTGCGACTGATGGAAATGGCTGAACGCTTTAAGATGCCACTGATCACCTTCATCGACACCCCGGGTGCATACCCTGGTGTGGGCGCCGAAGAGCGTGGTCAGTCAGAAGCGATCGCACGCAACCTGCGTGAAATGTCAGGTCTGAAAATTCCGGTCATCTGTACCGTGATTGGCGAAGGCGGTTCCGGTGGTGCGCTGGCGATTGGTGTCGGCGACAAAGTGAACATGCTGCAGTACAGCACCTACTCGGTTATTTCACCGGAAGGCTGTGCGTCAATCCTGTGGAAGAGCGCCGATAAAGCGCCTCTGGCTGCGGAAGCGATGGGTATCACCGCCGATCGTCTGAAAGAGCTGAAGCTGATCGATTCGATCATCCCAGAACCATTGGGCGGCGCACATCGTCATCCGCTGGATATTGCTGCGAGCTTGAAGAAGCAGCTGCTGGCGGATCTGGCGGATCTCGACGTCTTGAGCACTGAAGAGCTGCTCAATCGTCGCTATCAGCGCCTGATGAGCTACGGCTACGCGTAAGCTAGCTTGCTCATGAAGAAAAGCGGACTCCGGTCCGCTTTTTTTATTCCTTTCGTTAGGGATTTTTGCTGCATGTTCAGTGCGCTCCCGTCCAAAGTGCAGGGCGTACATTACTACTTGAACTGCCCTGAATAATGAGTGGGATCAAACAGACGACGATGAATTGTGCAGCCATGACGTTCTAACCGGCCAGAGAAGGCCAGCTCGAAGAGCAAAGCGTCCGGGCCACGGATGGCCCGGCCGATCTGCATGGATGCGTTGTTCCTTTGCGATCGGGCTGGCCTTTTCTGGCCTTGGCACCCAATTCACAGCGATCCCCCTAAACAGCAAGACTCCCATTAACAACACCGCATTCCAGAACATTCGCCTCTTACTTTTCGCTATCCTTATTCAGTGCCATAACACCACAGGAGGTGAGCATTGAATATTATCGCGATCATGGGACCGCACGGCGCGTTCTACAAAGATGAACCGATTCGCGAACTGGACGCAGCCCTCAAGCTGCAAGGCTTCCAGACCGTTTATCCCAACAATGCCAGCGACCTGCTGAAACTGATCGAACACAACCCGCGTATTTGTGGCGTGGTTTTTGACTGGGACGATTACAGTCTGGCGCTCTGCAGCGACATCAATCAGCTCAACGAATATCTGCCGCTTTATGCCTTTATCAACACCCATTCGCAGATGGATGTCAGTATTAACGAAATGCGCATGGCGCTGCAGTTCTTTGAGTACGCGCTGAATGCCGCTGACGACATTGCCTTGCACATCCGCCAGTACACCGATGAATACATCGACAAAATCATGCCGCCGCTGACTAAAGCGCTATTCACCTATGTGAAAGAGGGCAAATACACATTCTGCACCCCAGGCCATATGGGCGGCACGGCGTTCCAGAAAAGCCCTGTGGGCAGCCTGTTTTATGATTTTTTCGGTGCCAACACCCTAAAAGCGGACGTTTCCATCTCCGTCACTGAACTGGGTTCGCTACTCGACCACACCGGCCCACACCTTGAAGCAGAAGAGTATGTCGCGCGCACCTTCGGTGCTGAACAGAGCTATATGGTGACTAACGGCACATCGACCTCGAACAAAATCGTTGGGATGTACGCCGCGCCGGCGGGCAGCACGGTACTGATTGACCGCAACTGCCACAAATCACTCACCCATCTGCTGATGATGAGTGACATCATCCCCATTTGGCTCAAGCCGACACGTAATGCGCTGGGGATTCTGGGCGGCATCCCGCAGCATGAATTTACCCGTGACAGTATTCAACGAAAGGTAGAGGTGACCCCGCGCGCCACCTGGCCGGTGCATGCAGTGATCACCAACTCGACCTACGACGGTTTGCTGTATAACACGCAATACATCAAGCAAACGCTGGATGTCCCTTCCATTCATTTCGATTCGGCATGGGTGCCGTACACCAATTTCCATCCGATCTATGCCGGTAAGAGTGGGATGAGCGGTGAGCGCATTCCGGGCAAGGTGATTTACGAAACGCAATCGACGCACAAATTGCTGGCAGCGTTCTCTCAGGCCTCGCTGATTCATATTAAAGGTGATTACGACCACGATACCTTCAATGAAGCCTACATGATGCACACCACCACCTCTCCGAGTTATGCCATCGTGTCATCCATTGAGACAGCGGCAGCCATGCTGCGGGGTAATCCAGGTAAGCGGCTGATTAATCGATCGGTTGAGCGAGCTTTGCATTTCCGACGTGAGATTCAACGGCTGCGCGAAGAGTGTGATGGTTGGTTCTTCGATATCTGGCAGCCTGAGCAGATTGATGAAGCTGAGTGCTGGCCGATCCAGCCAGGCGAAGAAGACTGGCATGGATTCACGCACGCCGATCGCGATCACATGTACCTCGATCCGATCAAGGTCACGATTCTGACGCCAGGCATGAGTGAATTAGGACAGATGGCGGAGGAGGGGATCCCGGCCGCGCTGGTGGCGAAGTTCCTCGATCAGCGTGGGGTGGTGGTGGAGAAAACCGGGCCCTACAACCTGCTGTTCCTGTTCAGCATCGGTATTGATAAAACCAAAGCCATGAGCGTGCTGCGTGGTCTGACAGAATTCAAACGTGCCTACGATCTCAACCTGCGTGTGAAAAACATGCTGCCGGATCTCTACGCGGAAGACCCCGACTTCTATCGCAATATGCGCATCCAGACATTGGCGCAGGGCATTCATAATCTGATCCGACAACACGATCTGCCGCGCCTGATGCTTAAGGCTTTCGATGTATTGCCTGAATCAAAAATGACGCCGCATCAGGCCTTCCAGCGCCAGGTGCAGGGGCAAGTCGAAACCGTCGATATCCGTGAGTTGGTGGGCCGTGTCTCCGCCAATATGATCCTACCTTATCCGCCTGGCGTGCCACTGGTGATGCCCGGAGAGATGATCACCGAAGAGAGCCGCGCGGTGCTCGATTTTCTGCTGATGCTCTGTACTATCGGACGGCACTATCCCGGCTTTGAAACGGATATTCATGGCGCAACCCTCACCGAGGATGGACGCTACCTGGTGCGCGTCTTGCGCGAAGAGAATAACCGTTAACTTCGGACTAATGCCTCTTTTCAGCGCCGCATGCAGCACGTAGGGTATGCGGCTAATATGAAAACCGGAGCCGCTATGCTGCAGATAAAACAGATCCACCACATTGCTATTATTGCCACCGACTATCAGCGCAGTAAGGCATTTTACTGTGACGTGCTGGGCTTTGAATTGCTCGGCGAATATTACCGTGCCGAGCGTAACTCCTGGAAAGGGGACTTAGGATTGAACGGGGTTTATACCATCGAACTGTTCTCGTTTCCCTCTCCGCCGCCGCGCGTCAGTGGGCCTGAAGCCTGCGGTCTACGCCATTTGGCGTTTTGCGTTGAGGATGTCGAACAGTCGATCGCTGCATTGGCTGAGAAAGGTGTGGTATGCGAACCCATCCGCATTGATGCCCTGACCGGCAAGGCGTGCACTTTCTTCCCCGATCCAGATGGTTTGCCGCTGGAGCTGTATCAAGCGTAAACTAGCCTCCGCTGCGGGCCGCAATCAGGCGGTTCGCTCTGACGGAACGTACCCATGTCTTTTTCCCATCTTGCCTCTCTGCTGACACCCGACGCCAGTTATGTGCTGGCGTTCAGCGGCGGGCTGGATTCCACCGTGTTGCTGCATCAGCTTATGAGTCAACAACTGCGCGTACGCGCTTTGCATGTTCATCACGGGTTAAGCCCAAATGCCGACAGTTGGGCGACGCACTGTATGGGTATTTGCCAACAGTGGCATGTTCCCTGTGAAGTGCTACGAGTTCAGGTTGATGGGCAGGCAAAAGGTATCGAAGCCGCAGCGCGCGAGGCGCGCTATCAAGCATTGTTTCAACAACTGCAACCCGGTGAGCACTTACTTACCGCTCAACATCAGGATGATCAGTGTGAAACGCTGTTACTCGCCCTGAAAAGAGGCAGCGGGCCGGCAGGATTAGCCGCGATGCCCGAGCAGCGTCAAGTCGGTGCGCATTTGCATTTACGTCCGCTATTGGATGTCAGCCGCCAGCAACTGGAAGCCTATGCGGCAGAGCACCAGCTAAGTTGGATAGAAGACGAAAGTAATGCTGATATCCGTTACGACCGTAATTTTTTGCGCCGGCAAATTCTGCCACTGTTACAGGCGCGCTGGCCCCATTTCAGTGCTGCCAGTGCCCGCAGCGCGACACTCTGTGGCGAGCAAGAGCAGTTGCTGGACGAATTACTGGCTGAACAATTGGCGCAACTTGTTGATGAACGAGGCGCTCTATCTTTCCCTGCTTTGCTAACGATGAGCGAGCAAAAACGGCATGCACTGTTGCGCCGTTGGATCGCACTGCAAGGGGGGGCAATGCCATCGCGCCAGGCGTTGAAACGTATCACCGATGAAGTGATGCACAGCCGCGAAGATGCCAATCCCTGTCTGAGTTTTGGTCCATTCACGTTGCGTCGTTATCGCCAGCAACTATTTTGGCTCACACCACAACCCTCTCTGAGTCAGCACTCGCTTACCTGGCATGACCGTCGCCTGGCGCTTCTGTTGCCCGATGGTTTAGGTACATTGCAGAGCAACGCAGAGATAGCTTGCTTACGCCAGCCGATTGAGGGCGAATCTATCAGCATTCGTTTCGAGGCACAGGGTTACTATCATTTGCAGGGGCGGGCAGGTGGCCGCGACATGAAAAAATTGTGGCAGGAGTTCGGCGTGCCACCGTGGCAGCGTGAACGTATCCCACTGATTTACTACAACCAGACGCTCATCAGTGCACCGGGGATTTTTGTCACTCGTGAAGGCGCGGCCAGCGATGAGCAAGGCTGGCAGGCCGTCTGGTTACAACAACAATAAAATGGAGAGCAATGATGAAATACTGGATGGCAGCGGCTTTGCTGGCTGCTGCGTTACCGGCCTTTGCTGACGGTGATGCTCATGCGGGGTCACAGAAAGCGGCAAGTTGCCAGGCCTGTCATGGCGCAGAAGGTAAAAGTGCTGTACCTCTCTATCCCAATCTCGCAGGCCAACATGCGCCCTACTTGCTGCATGCATTGCAGGCTTATAAAAAAGGGGAGCGCAGCGGTGGCCAGGCAGAAGTGATGAAAGCTTTTGTGGCGGGATTGGGCGATCAGGATATGGAAGATTTAGCGGCGTATTACAGTTCGTTGAAGCCTTAAGCGAGGGGGGCGGGAAAAGATTCCCGCCCAGATGCAGGATTTATTCGTCTTCGCTGACGACGACGGTACCCAGCTCAGGGTGGCTAAAGCTGGCGATATGGTCAAGCCGCAGCTCGCGGGTTTCACCGGAGAGGTCGACAGTCAGGTATTCCACGTTTTTACGCGAAACCATGTCCACGGCTTTCGCCTTAATCTGATCGCCGTTTTTTAACTCCAAAGACAGCGTCCAGTGTTTGGTGCAGGCGAGTTCGAGGCTATCGTAGTCATCGCAGTTGATGGGTTTGTAGGCTTCATTCGTCAACATAGTCGCTCACCAATAAGTTTGCAGCAGCATAAGCTGCTTGTTCCCTGACAGAAGAGTTTAGCGCAGAATTAGCGGCAATATCGTTAAGTGCGTTTAACGCGCAACCTATCGCGTCTGGCACATACCCCAGGTCGCCACTACCAATTTCGGCATACTTCTGGCGAACTAACTCACAATACTTTTGCACATACACCTCCTCAGCAGAGCTTAAATACTCTGGTTGATAAGCGACTATATCACAGGGTTTTCATGGAAATCAGCCAGGGGAAGGTGTGATGTATGCAAAGAAAAGTGTAAAAGTGACATACAGCGCTGGTCTCAAGTATTTCGACTGCGCACAAAAGGTTAAGTTGATGAACAGGTTATTACGCGGCGCAACGCCGTACTTAACGGCAGGTGACAGATGATTGTAGTGTCACGATCGGTCTCACTTGCCGACAATGAAGTAGAGCTCAGTGCCATCCGTGCACAGGGAGCAGGTGGTCAGCATGTGAATAAAACATCCACTGCGATTCATCTGCGTTTTGATATTAATGCGTCATCGCTGCCGCCTTTTTACAAGGAGCGTCTGCTTGCGGCAAGCCATCATCTGATTAGCGCTGAAGGCGTGGTCATCATTAAAGCTCAGGAGTACCGCAGTCAGGAAATGAATCGTGAGGCGGCCCTGCAACGTCTGATCAATCTGATTCGTGAGTTAACCACGGTTGAAAAAGCTCGGCGGGCGACACGACCAACGCGTGCATCCAAAGAGCGACGGCTGGAGGGGAAATCACGGCGCAGTAATGTGAAGGCGATGAGGGGAAAAGTGCAATGAAAAACGCCTCCTGCTGGAGGCGTTTCAGTCTTATTTATTCAGCGCTTTTGCCAGGAACTCGACAATATCGTGCTGTTTGATCATCTGCTTCTCGCTGGATGAGCGTGCCTTGTACTCGATTTCTTCATTGTCGAGGTTACGGTCGCCGATGACGATAGTGTGCGGCACGCCAATCAGTTCCATATCCGCGAACATCACGCCTGGACGCTCTTTACGATCATCCAGAATTACATCAATGCCTTTGGCACGCAGTTGGCTGTACAGCTCTTCTGCCAGCTCTTTCACGCGGAACGATTTCTGCATGTTCATTGGCAAGATCGCCACTTCGAACGGTGCCAGCGCGGCTGGCCAGATGATGCCGCGTTCGTCATGGTTCTGCTCAATGGCCGCTGCAACAACACGGGTGATACCAATGCCGTAGCAACCCATGGTCATAATCTGGTTGCGGCCCTCTTCACCCTGAACGGCAGCTTTCATCGCGTCAGAGTACTTGGTACCCAGCTGGAAGATGTGGCCCACTTCGATACCACGTTTGATCTGCAGAATGCCTTTGCCATCTGGGCTTGGATCGCCTTCGACGACATTACGGATATCTTCCACACGGGCTTCTGGCAAATCGCGCACCCAGTTGATACCGGCAAAGTGCTGACCATCAATGTTGGCACCTGCTGAGAAGTCGCTCATTTTGGCCACGGTGCGGTCGGCAATGACAGGCATGTTCAAACCAACCGGGCCGATTGAACCAAAGCCCGCGCCAACGGCTGCGCGAATCGCTTCTTCACTGCCCATTTCCAGTGGAGAGGCAACGATATCCAGATGCTCGGCTTTGATTTCGTTCAGTTCATGATCGCCGCGAACCAGCAAGGCAACCAGCGCATGGCCGCTCTCTTCCGCACCTTTCACAATCAGCGTCTTGACGGTTTTCTCAACCGGGATCTGATGTTGCTCGACCAGCTCAGCAATAGTTTTGGCATTTGGCGTAGCAAACTGCGTCATGGCCTGGGTTGCCGCAGGACGTTCGCCCGCTGGTGCCACGGCTTCAGCTTTCTCGATGTTGGCTGCGTAATCGGATTCGCTGGAGAAGATCACATCATCTTCACCGCTCTGCGCCAGCACCTGGAATTCGTGAGAACCACTACCGCCAATCGAACCGGTATCCGCTTGCACCGCACGGAAATCCAACCCCATACGGCTAAAGCTCTGGCTGTAAGCGCGATACATCGCATCATAGGTTTCCTGTAAGGATTCCTGTGAGATGTGGAAGGAGTATGCATCTTTCATGATGAACTCACGTGAACGCATCACACCAAAACGTGGGCGTACTTCGTCACGGAATTTGGTCTGGATTTGATACAGATTCAGCGGCAGCTGTTTGTACGAGCTTAGCTCGTTACGGATCAAATCGGTGACCACTTCTTCGTGAGTTGGCCCCAACACGAACGGACGCTCGTGGCGATCTTTAATGCGCAGCAGTTCTGGGCCGTACTGCTCCCAACGGCCGCTCTCTTCCCATAAATCGGCAGGCTGAACCACCGGCATGGAGATCTCAATCGCACCCGCGTTGTTCATCTCTTCGCGTACGATGTTTTCAACTTTTCGCAGCACGCGAACACCGGTCGGCAGCCAGGTATAAAGACCAGAAGCCAGTTTACGGATCATACCGGCGCGCAGCATCAGCTGGTGGCTGATCACTTCCGCATCGGATGGCGTCTCTTTCAGGGTAGAGAGCAGATATTGAGTAGTACGCATTGATTACGATTCCAGTTGTACGGAAGGACACGGACAAAAATTTTTCTGGCGGCTAGTGTACCAGCGAGATCATTCACTCAAAAGCTTGTTTTAGCGTGGATCGAGAGCGATCACTTCTGTGCCGATCTCATCGATACGCCAGCGCACGTTAAAGTCGAGTAACCAGGCTGCATACTCACGATCTTCCGCTTCACCTTTACGGTAAGCTGGGCGGGGATCCTGCGCTAAAACGTCAGCGATAAAACGTGCCAGATTGGGATGGTTTTTCTGCTGCTGGATTTGGTTCTGCGCCAGAGCAGAGAAACGCACGGGCATGGTGGCATCCGGTGCGCTCTGGGCAAAGCCCGCGCGGGCATCGGGCAGGGCTTCAGCAAACGGCAGATAGGGTTTGATATCGACTACCGGTGTGCCATCGACTAAATCCAGACTACCGAGTTGTAAAATCACTTGCTGCTTTTCACAACGAATGCCTTTCAACTCGACCAGCGACATGCCAATCGGATTGGGGCGAAAGGTCGAGCGCGTGGCAAAGACACCCATGCGCGCGTTGCCCCCTAATCGCGGAGGTCGCACCGTCGGACGCCAGCCGCCTTCCATGGTCTGATGGAAAACAAACAGCACCCAAAGATGGCTGAACGCTTCAAGCCCTCGCACCGCTTCTGGCTGATTATAAGGTGGCAAGAGATGCAACTCGCCGCCGCCATCCTGCACTAAGCCAGGCTGGCGCGGTACGGCAAATTTTTCTTTCCACGGCGAACGAATGACGCCGATTTGCGCAAAGGCAAAATCACTCATTGATTGGAAACTTTCAGTGCTGAGCCTTGGCAAATGGCCTGGCGATAGCAGCCTGGCGTGCTAGTGACGATTTCGCATTTATGCAGTAGAACGGCATTCGCTTTCATGTTGGCAGCTTTGATCTGCAGACGTTTACGCGCGGTATTGATGTTTGGTGGCGAATCCTGGCTGCTGCTTTGGCAATCATCGGCGGAAACTTCACCCAGATCGCGGAACGGGTTGCTCACCAGATCGGCCGCATCGGTATAAATCTTCACTGGCGCTAGGCGAGGCGTGGGTTTGCGCTCAGGTTCGCTGGATGACTGTTGCGGACGAGCGGGGGCGCTGCTTATTGGGTGATATTCACGTACACACCCAGTTAGCATTAAGGCTAACAAGCAGAGCGGTAAGAAACGCATAGCAACATCCTCAATAGAAAAAAGTGGCGTTATTGAAACAAGGACGGGATTAAATAACAAGTCAGCAAAAAGAAAGGGCGGCCGAAGCCGCCCTGGATGGCATCAAAGGCGAAAATTACCAGCCTTTAACTGCACCACCGTTGAAGATTTTGTTCGCGGCTTCAGAAACTTCATCAGACTGATACGCCTGAACAAATTTCTTCACGTTTTCCGCATCTTTATTATCTTCACGGCTGACGATCAGGTTCACGTAAGGAGAATCTTTATCTTCCACAAAGATGCCATCTTTTGCTGGCGTCAAACCAATCTGGCTGGCGTAAGTGGTGTTGATCACCGCCAGAGCAATCTGCTGATCG
>OBJT01000482.1_pt1 | contig 10304 bp, 9 predicted proteins | sample 1519861 | NCBI WGS metagenome assembly OBJT01 (sample SAMN02401118, study PRJEB22541) | soil metagenome, isolate JX
TGCTGCAATATTTTTGCGCATAGGGTGCGAAAGGCGGATGTTTTTGGCGCATGAATAAAGAAAAAAATGATTAACTTCTGGTATTTGATTAGTTAATTCGATTTTTGAGGGTGAATTAACCATGTTATTGGATATATTTGTAAATTTAAGGACAAAATCATCCGAAAGACTAAAGCGCTTCAACTAGCATGAGAAATTAGAAATCAGGTACAATTGGCGGAATTAATTTTGTGTTTGGTGTATTTGAAGGCCAATACATACATTCTTTGTTAAAAATAGGCCTGCCAGGAGTTATCCCCGCATGAGTGCCATTACTCCATACGATTGGGCGATTATTGCCTTCGTGATCGGCGTTACATTTCTTTGCGTTTTTATGCTGACCGTTCCTTTACTCCTTGGGGGTAAAGCATGGGGACGTGCCAAGCAAGAACAGTTTGAATCAGGTGTAGTGAGTGCGGGTGGTGCCCGTATTCGCTTATCAGCCAAATTCTATTTAGTTGCAATTTTCTTTGTCGTTTTTGATTTAGAAGCACTTTACCTCTACGCGTGGGCAACTTCTGTGCGTGAAGTAGGTTGGGTTGGCTTTGCAGCTGCTGCAATTTTTATTTTGATTTTATTGATTGGTTTGATTTACGAACTTTCAACTGGTGGACTGAATTGGGCACCTTCGGATCGTCGTAAAGCAGCAGGGATCAAAACAAAAATTGGTTCACCAAATATGAATATCGCTGACATTACTCGATTCAATAATATCGAAGAACTCGTTGTCGATCCTACTGGTCAAATTCCAGCACAGTCTTCTGGTCGTGTTAAATCTAAAACACCGACTACATCATCATTTGAACAGGAGTAAGTCGGGATGAAATATACTTTAACCCGTGCGAATCCAGATGCCGATCAATATCCATTGCAAGATCGTCAAATCGTCACTGATCCACTTGAGGAAGAAGTGAATAAAAGTGTGATGATGACACGTCTTGAAGATGTGTTGCATACCGCAGTCAACTGGGGACGTAAAAACTCATTATGGCCATTTAACTTTGGTACATCATGCTGCTACGTTGAATATGCAACAACTTTGACAGGCGTACATGACTTATCACGTTTTGGTGCTGAGGTTATTCGTGCTTCACCACGTCAGGCTGACTTGATGATTGTTGCAGGGACTTGCTTCGTTAAAATGGCACCTGTTATTCAGCGTTTGTACGAACAAATGTTGGAACCAAAATGGGTGATCTCAATGGGTGCTTGTGCTAACTCAGGTGGTATGTACGACATCTATTCAGTGGTTCAAGGTGTAGACAAAATTATTCCTGTTGATGTGTACATCCCAGGTTGCCCACCACGTCCAGAAGCATTGATTCAAGCATTGATGTTACTTCAAGACCAAATTCAACTAGAGCGCCGTCCACTTTCAGCGGTTATTGGTGATGATCTTCAGCCTGTGTATAAGCCAAAGATGATGCCAGAACGTGACCGTAAAAATGCTGAACGTATTGCGGTGAAAAACTTACGCTCTATGGATGAAATTAAATAATTTTAACGATGAGTTTTTGACATATCCCTGATGGATATGGTCATCGGAAAGAATTGCCAGAATTTGTATTAAATAGGAAGCCAAGCCAATGGCTGAAACTGACATTGCTATGCCAGAATCGACTCAAGTCGATTCACGCCCAGCATTTGCAATTGTAGAAGAGCTCAAAACCAAATTTGGTGAGAACTTTTACGTGCAGACGACTTGTGAAGAGTTTCCAACAGTCTGGGTTGAGCGCGCACGCGTGCAAGAAGTCCTTATGTTCCTCCGTAAAGTGGAACGTCCTTATGTGATGTTGTTTGACTTATCTGCGGTAGATGAGCGTTTGCGTGTTCACCGTGATGGGTTGCCACCATCTGACTTCACAGTGTTCTATCACTTATTATCGCTTGAGCGTAATAGTGATATTCGTATCAAAGTTGCGTTGAATGAAAATGATTTAAGTATTCCAACGGCAACCAATATTTGGCCAAATGCCAACTGGTACGAGCGTGAAGCTTACGATATGTTTGGAATTGATTTCGCCGGGCATCCAATGCTTCGTCGTATCTTATTGCCGACTTATTGGGAAGGTCATCCATTACGTAAAGAATATTCTGCCCGTGCGACAGAATATACGCCGTATATGCAAGATCAAGCCAAGCAAGATTTCGAGCAAGAGCATTTGCGTTTTGTACCAGAAGATTGGGGTCTAACACGCGGCAATGATGACGAAGACTTCATGTTCTTGAACTTGGGTCCTAACCATCCATCTGCGCATGGTGCTTTCCGTGTGGTTTTACAGTTGGACGGTGAAGAAGTCAAAGACTGTGTGCCAGATATCGGTTATCACCACCGTGGTGTGGAAAAGATGGCTGAACGTCAAACATGGCATTCATTCATTCCTTATACGGATCGTGTTGACTACTTAGGTGGTTGTGCGCAAAACATGCCATATGTGATGGCGGTTGAGCAGCTTGCAGGGATTAAAGTTCCTGAGCGCGCACAAGTCATTCGTGTCATGTTGAACGAATTATTCCGTATCAATAACCACTTACTTTACTGTGGTACAGCGATTCAGGATGCGGGTGGTATGACGCCAGTATTTTATATGTTCGCTGACCGTCAAAAAGTTTACGACATCGTTGAGGCGATTACGGGTTACCGTATGCACCCAGCATGGTTCCGCATCGGCGGTACAGCACACGACCTTCCAAACAATTGGCAAAAGCTAGTTAAGGAATTGTTGGAGTGGATGCCGAAACGTTTGAACGAATACTACACAGCTGCACTTAAAAACTCAGTATTTATCGGTCGTACGCGTAACGTTGCGCAATACGATGCGAAATCTGCGTTGGCGTGGGGTATTACAGGTACTGGTTTACGTGCGACAGGTATTGATTTTGATGTTCGTAAATATCGTCCATACAGTGGTTATGAAAACTTCGACTTTGATATTCCAGTGGAATATGAAGGCGACGCATACGCACGTGTCTTGGTTCACTTCCGTGAAATCACTGAATCATTGAAAATTATTCAACAGTGCTTGGATAATATGCCTTCTGGTCCATATAAAGCGGATCATCCATTGGCAGTTCCACCACCGAAAGATAAGACATTACAAGATATTGAAACCTTGATTACGCACTTCTTGAGCGTATCTTGGGGGCCTGTAATGCCTGCAGGTGAAGCATCCTTTATGACTGAAGTGGTGAAAGGTGCAAGTACCTATTACCTCACTTCGGATAAGTCGACGATGAGTTACCGTACCCGTATTCGTACACCAACGTTCACGCACTTACAGCAAATTCCTTCCGTGATTAACGGCAGCTTGGTATCTGACTTGATCATTTATTTGGCGACCATTGATGTGGTTATGGCTGACGTGGATCGCTAGGGGTAAACGATTATGATGATTTTGACTGATAAAAAACCACGTGTGAATGTTGAAGGGATTTTGACTGCGGATGAAATCCATGAAATTGAACATCACATTGGTCATTACCCATACCCACGTGCAGCTTCATTGGATGCATTGAAATGTGTACAACGCCGTAACGGTTGGGTAGATGATGCACAAATGAATGCAATTGCGCAATTATTGACAATCAGTGTGGCGGATTTGGAAGGTGTAGCAACATTCTATAACCGTATCTACCGCCAACCTGTGGGGCGTCATGTAATTTTATTGTGTGATTCAATTGCTTGTTTCTTGATGGGTGCAGAAACGCTTGCAGAAGCGTTCCAACGTGAGTTGGGTATCCAGTATGGGCAAACTACAGCTGATGGTCGTTTTACCTTGCTCCCAATTTGCTGTTTAGGTAATTGTGACAAAGGTCCAACGTTAATGATTGATGAAGATACCCACGGTTTAGTGGACGTATCATCAGTTAAACAGTTATTGGAGAAGTATGTATGAATACTGAACCAAAACCAATTTATGGCGACGGTAATCCAGAAACTCATCCGCTGACTTGGCGTTTGAGTAAGCAAGATGCAGTACGCAATGCTGATGACTACGAAGCACTTGAAGGTTATGCAGGCTTTAAAAAAGCACTCAGCATGCCACCAAAAGATGTACTTGAAGTCATTAAAGCTGCGACGGTTAAAGGCCGTGGTGGTGCAGGTTTCCCTGCGGGTATTAAATGGTCATTGATGGCGCCAAATGATAATTCTGGTCCTCGCTATTTGATCTGTAATGCCGATGAAATGGAGCCAGGTACCTTCAAAGACCGTTTGTTGATGGAAAAACTTCCTCATCAATTGATCGAGGGGATGTTGATTGCAGGTTATACCTTAGAAGCAACGCATGGTTATATCTTCATTCGTGGTGAATATATCGAAGCTGCTCAATACCTAAATGAAGCATTAGAGCAAATCCGTGCCAAAGGTTACTTAGGTGAAAATATCCTAGGTAGCGGCTGGAACTTTGAAATGCATGTTCACACAGGCGCAGGTCGTTATATCTGTGGTGAAGAAACCGCATTGATTAATTCACTTGAAGGTCGCCGTGCCAATCCACGTACTAAACCACCATTCCCACAAGTTGCGGGTGCATGGGGTCGTCCGACGATTGTCAACAACGTTGAAACCTACAATAACTTGCCTGCGATTATGTTGCGTGGACCTGAATGGTACATCAACTTGTCTGCACACAAGTCTAAAGATCCTGGAACTAAAATTTACGGTGCATCAGGTAAGGTGAAGTTCCCTGGGCTTTGGGAATTGCCATTTGGTACAACAGCGCGTGAAGTAATTGAAGATCATGCGGGTGGTATGCGTGATGGTTTAACACTGAAAGCATGGTTACCGGGCGGCGCATCAACAGATTTCTTGGCTGCTGAACATATTGACTTGCCAATGGATGCTGAAAGCATCATGAAGGCAGGCTCTCGTTTAGGAACATGTTTGTTGATGGTGGTAGATGAAACGCAATGTATGGTTTCAGCGACCCGTAATCTAGAAGAATTCTTTGCGCGTGAGTCTTGTGGTTTCTGCACACCATGTCGTGATGGTTTACCGTGGGCTGTTAAAGCACTGAAAGCACTCGAAAATGGTGAAGGGAAGATGGAGGATATTCAACATCTCTCTGAACTTACTAAAAAGTTGTGGATTGGTAAGACTTTCTGTGCCCACGCACCTGGTGCGATGGAGCCACTGATGGGCGCATTAAAATATTTCCGTCATGAGTTTGAAGCAAAGGTAAATACCCATGCAGCAACTCGTGATGTAGAACAGGTTTAAGGAATTCGACTATGGCTACAATTCATGTCGATGGAAAATCGTATGAAGTCAACGGCTCAGAAAACTTGCTACAAGCATGTCTTAGCCTTGGCATCGATATCCCGTATTTTTGTTGGCACCCATCCTTAGGTTCTGTTGGTTCTTGTCGTCAATGTGCGGTAACTCAATACGCGAATCCTGAGGACACACGTGGGCGTTTGGTGATGTCTTGTATGACACCAGCCGCTGACAATACTTATATTTCGATTGAAGATAAAGAAGCAACAGAGTTTCGTGCATCGATTGTTGAATTCTTGATGACGAACCACCCACATGACTGTCCAGTTTGTGAAGAAGGTGGTCACTGTCATTTACAAGATATGACGGTGATGACACAGCATGATCGTCGTCGCTATCGCTTTACTAAACGTACCCATCATAACCAAGAGTTAGGTTCGTTTATTGCGCATGAGATGAACCGTTGTATCGCATGTTATCGTTGTGTGCGTTACTACAAAGACTATGCAGGCGGTACAGACTTTGGTGTGTATGCCAATGCTTCACGTGTTTACTTTGGTCGTCCAGAGTCGGGTACTTTAGAATCAGAATTCTCTGGTAACTTGACAGAAGTCTGTCCAACAGGTGTGTTTACTGATAAGACACATTCAGCACGTTATAACCGTAAGTGGGACATGCAGTATGCGCCAAGTGTCTGCTTTGGTTGCTCTTCTGGCTGTAACATTTCTCCGGGTGAGCGTTATGGCGAAATCCGTCGTGTTGAAAACCGTTTTAATGGTTCAGTCAATCAATACTTCCTTTGTGATAAAGGTCGTTTTGGTACGGGTTATGTCAATCGTGAAGATCGTCCGCGTCAACCTCAATTCCGTAATGGTGAAACTGTAGCAACTGTGAGTGTTGATCAAGCTCTTGATCAAGTGATTGCGCAGCTTAAAGGTAAAAAAGTTCTAGGTATTGGTTCTCCTCGCGTAAGCTTGGAATCAAACTACGCACTTCGCCAACTTGTTGGTCAAGATAACTATTCAACAGGTATGTCTCAAAAAGAGCAGAACTTGGTTGAGTTAGCTGCATCTATCATGCAAACAGAGGGTATCTATAACCCGAACATGCGTGAAATTGAAAGCTATGATGCCGTGTTGATCTTGGGTGAAGACTTAACGCAAACAGCACCACGTATGGCTTTGTCGGTTCGCCAAGCTGCGAAAAATAAAGCGAAAGAAATGGCTGCTAAAACGCGTACACCTGACTGGTTAGCAGAACCTGTACAACGTATTGGTCAAGAAGCAAAATCACCGATTTATATTCTTGCTGCAACACAAACGCGTTTAGCGGATGTGGCAACAGGTGAAGTGGTTGCTTCTCCAAACGATATTGCACGTTTAGGTTTTGCGGTTGCTGCTGCTGTAAATGGTGAAACAGTATCTGGTCTTGACGATGACGCAAAAGCATTTGCACAAACCATTGCTGATACCTTAAAAGCTGCGAAAAAGCCATTGATTATCTCTGGTACCAGCTTACAAGATCCAGCAATTATGGAAGCTGCTGCACAACTTGCGCAGAATCTAGGTGAAAATGCGGGCTTATCATTGACAGTTCCTGAAGTGAACTCAATGGGCTTAGCATTATTCGGTGGCTTAAGCTTAGAACAAGCGTTTGCACAAGATTATGATGCAGTGGTTGTAGTTGAAAATGACTTAACTCGTCGTATCCCAGTTGCTCAAGTCAAAGCTGCATTGGATAAAGCTGAAACTGTGATTGTATTGGATCACAGCGAAACTGAAACCTTGAAACTTGCAGATATTGTTCTTTCTGCTGCCAGTTTTGCTGAAGGTGACGGAACTGTAGTCAGTCAAGAAGGACGTGCACAACGCTTCTATCAAGTGTATGACCCAAGCTACTACAAGCCTGAATATGCAATCAAAGAATCTTGGCGTTGGTTACATGCCGTTGAGACAGGTCTCAAAGGTAAAGCTGTAGATTGGACACTTCTTGATGATGTGATTGATGACATCGTGAAAAATGTTCCTGTGCTTGAAGCGATTCAAGATGTTGCACCAGATGCTGGCTATCGTATCCATGGTTTAAAAATTGCGCGTGAACCACGTCGTTATTCTGGTCGTACCGCAATGCGTGCACCATTATCTGTTCATGAGCCTAAACAACCGACTGATCCTGACTCAGCATTAACTTTCTCGATGGAAGGTTATGTGGGTAATCAAACAGCATCTTCACTGGTACCATTTGCATGGTCAGCAGGTTGGAACTCACCACAAGCTTGGAACAAATACCAAGATGAAGTGGGTGGCCACTTAAAAGGTGGTGATTCTGGTGTTCGTCTTTTTGATCGTTTAGCAAAACGTCCTGCACGTAGCTATGTTGCACCGTCAGCAGTTGTTGTGAACCCTGAAAGCTTCCGTCTTGTACCTATGCACCATATCTTTGGTTCTGGTGAATTCACCATTAAAACACCAGCAATGGAATCTCGTATTCCTGAAGCAATGTTTGCGGTCGGTGAGCAAGATGCGACACGTTTAAATGTTCAAGATGGTCAACGTATTACGGTAAAAGCAGGCGAAACCAGTATTAGCTTACCTGTACAAGTGATTGAATATTTACCAACAGGTTATATTGGTTATCCAATTGGCTTAGCACCAACAGTTTCATTGGCAGAGCCTGTTTCTGTGGCGGTAGGAGTGTAATTCATGAATCAAGAAATTATACGTCAAACGCCACTTTGGGCTGAGAACTGGCCGATTGCCTACTCAGTGATTCAAGCCATTGTGATCTTGCTTGTGGTGGTATTGGTTGCTGCGTTGATGTCGTTTATTGAGCGTCGTCTGTTGGCATTATGGCAAGACCGTTATGGTCCAAACCGTGTTGGCCCTGGGGGTATGTTCCAGATCGTTGCCGACATGCTCAAGATCATGTTCAAAGAGGACTGGACACCAAAGTTTGCTGATAAGTTGACTTTCCGTTTAGCACCAGCAGTTGCGATGGCAACTGCGGTACTTTCCTTTATGGTCATTCCTGTGAGCCCAATGTTGGGTGTTGCAGATATGAGTATCGGTCTATTGTTCTTTATGGCAATGGCGGGTATTGCAGTCTACGCAGTGCTATTTGGTGGTTGGGCATCGAATAACAAATACTCATTGCTTGGTGGTCTTCGTTCAGCGGCACAAACCATTTCTTACGAAGTGTTCTTGGGTATTTCGTTGATGGGTGTGGTGGCGATTGCAGGTTCATTCAACCTACGTGAGATTGTTGAAGCACAACGTGATATGTGGTTCATCATCCCACAATTCTTAGGTTTCTTGATCTTTGTGGTTGCTGGTGTTGCGGTAACGCACCGTCATCCATTTGACCAACCTGAAGCTGAACAAGAGTTGGCAGAAGGTTACCATGTTGAATATGGTGGTATGAAGTGGGGGATGTTCTTCGTTGCAGAATATGTCAACGTGGTATTGATCTCAGCATTAATCGTGACTTTATTCTTCGGCGGATGGCTTGCACCATTTAACTTAGAAATTCCATTTGTTCCGCCAGTTTTTTGGTTCGTAATTAAAACAGCATTCTTTGTAATGATGTTTGTCTTGGCACGTGGTTCATTGATGCGTCCACGTTATGACCAAGTGATGAATTTTGGTTGGAAAGTTTGTTTGCCATTGGCGTTGGTCAACTTGTTAGTGACTGGTGCTGTGATTCTGATGAATCAGGCCTAGGACAGCAGGGAGTACAAAATGTATAAAATTCTAGCTGGATTTGGATCGATTGTACGTTCGTTGTGGATGGTGTTCAGCCATGCAACACGTAAACGTGACACGATTTTATATCCAGAAGTACCAGCTGAACAAATTGTGCCTCCACGCTTTCGTGGTCGTATCATCTTAACGCGTGATCCTGATGGTGAAGAGCGTTGTGTGGCATGTAACCTTTGTGCGGTTGCATGTCCAGTTGGCTGTATTTCATTACAAAAAGCGGAAAAAGAAGATGGACGTTGGTATCCAGAATTTTTCCGTATTAACTTCTCACGTTGCATTTTCTGCGGTATGTGCGAAGAAGCATGTCCAACGACTGCGATCCAGATGACACCTGATTTTGAACTTGCAGAATATGTACGTCAGGACTTGGTGTATGAGAAAGAAAACTTGCTCATTTCTGGTACTGGTAAATATCCAGACTATAACTTTTACCGCGTGACTGGTATGGCTGTGACAGGTAAAGACAAAGGTCAAGCGCAAAAAGAAAGTGCGCCAGTTGATGTACGGAGCTTACTACCATGATGTGGCCATTTTATTTGATGGCTCTTGTGGCCATTGTTTCAACCATCCGTGTTGTGACGAATACAAATCCTGTGCATGCACTATTGAGCTTAATCGTATCCTTACTTGCTGTGGCGGGTATTTTCATGATCGTTGGTGCGCCATTTGCAGGCGCACTTGAAATCATCGTTTATGCCGGTGCGATCATGGTCTTATTCGTCTTCGTGGTCATGATGTTAAATCTCGGACAGGACACTGTAGAACAAGAAAGCAAGTGGTTGACTTCTGATGCATGGGCATTCCCAGCGCTCATGAGCTTTCTTATGGGCTTGATTCTCGTCTGGATGCTTGGCAGTGATTACACTACTTCAGGCGCAGTGATGGGGCGTGAAATTGTTGGTCCAAAAGCAGTAGGGCAGGCTTTATTTACGCATTATCTATTATTGGTTGAAGTTGCCGCTTTGTTATTGCTTGCAGCATTGGTTGCAGCATTCCATTTAGGTAAACGTGAACCAGGTGCAGAAGAGGAAAAAGAATAATGGGACACATTCCTTTAGAACATGGTTTGATTGTCGCGACCATTCTTTTTGCACTGGGTTTTTACGGTGTGATGGTGCGACGCAACCTATTATTTATGTTAATGAGTCTTGAAGTCATGATGAATGCTGCTGCGTTAGCATTTGTTTTGGCTGGTAGTGTCTGGGCACAACCAGATGGTCAGGTCATGTTTATCTTGATTTTGACTCTTGCTGCGGCAGAGGCTTGTATCGGTCTTGCGATCGTCCTTC
>OBJT01000484.1_pt1 | contig 10299 bp, 11 predicted proteins | sample 1519861 | NCBI WGS metagenome assembly OBJT01 (sample SAMN02401118, study PRJEB22541) | soil metagenome, isolate JX
GTAAAACATACCCGGATAAAACACCCGACCCAGAGTTAGTTTGTCAGTTAAATAATCTGCCAAACCGCGCAGAACTGAAACGTCTGCACGCCAGCACCGAATATTGGGTGGCGGCATTAGGTTTTTGGCCTGGCCTTTGCTCATTGCTGGCACTCAATCCCGCTTCCCGACTTACCGCACCTAAATACAATCCTCCGCGCACTTTCACGCCCAAAGGCGCGATTGGTTTAGGCGGCGCGCTGACCTGCATTTATCCCGACGCGACGCCCGGCGGTTATCAGCTGATTGGCCACACACCTGCGCCTACCTATGACGGCGAGCAGCGCTTACCGGATTTTCAGCACAGTTTGGCGCTGTTCCGTGCGGGCGATCGGGTGCGTTTCGCGCCGATCGGACGCGAGGAATATAGCGAGATTCAGGCGCGCGTCAGCGAAGGAACCTATCAACACGACATCGTGGATTACCAGGTTTTCTCCGTTGATCGCTATCTCAACTGGGCTGCGACACAGGGGGCGAAAAATCATGGCTAACGCTTTCACCACGCTAAAACCGGGATTGCAGACCTGCGTGCAAGAACTGCCGGGCCGCATCGGCTTTCTTGAGCAGGGTTTTCCGCTCTCCGGACCGTTTGATGCATGGTCTTTTCGCCAGGCGAATTTGCTGGTGGGAAACCACCGCGACTGCGCGGCGCTGGAGTGCCAATACATTGGCCCAACATTGCAATTCGCGCAGGATTGCCGCATCGCCGTCACCGGCGCAGATATGCGCCCCAAGCTCAACGGTGAGCCGATTGCACTGTGGCAAACCGTGCCAGTGAAAGCGGGACAGCAGCTGGAACTGGGCGCGGCGATCAGCGGCGTGCGCGCCTACATTGCCATTTCGGGCGGCATTGATACCGTGCCGGTGCTCAATTCGCGCGCGGTGTTTCATCAAGCGGGCGTCGGCGGCCACGCGCTGCAAGCGGGCGACATCACGCCGCTTGGTAAAAGCAATGACAGCTCCACGCTCTACATCATTCCACCCATTAAGCGCCCTAATTTTGCGAAAGATAAATATTGGACTGTGGAAGCGCTGCAAGGCCCCAATGATGATTGGCTAAGCGATGAAGCCGTCAAGATGTTCTTCAATAGCGAATGGAAAGTGCAGGCCAAAAGCAGTCGCACCGGCATTCGCCTGACGGGAGAAGCGTTCACCTTCTCCGAGCGCGCGCTGAATAAGCACCGCGATCACGGCCAAGATCCGTCCAACATCATCGATCATGGTTATCCGTTGGGTGCCGTTAATCTCGCGGGGCAAACGCCGATTATTCTGGTGCACGACTCGCCCAGCACCGGAGGCTTTATCAATCCCTTCACCGTTGCCAGCGCCGCGCTGTGGAAGATTGGACAGATTAAACCGAACGAAACCATTCGTTTCCGCTGCGTTGATCAACAAGAAGCGGCGAATTTGCGTGCCATCGTCGATCGCTACTGCCATGTCGAGGTATTAGAAGTTGTCTAATCAATCCAGCACTGTCGAAGAAAGTCTGTACTTAGACCCGCTGCTCACCGGGTTGCTTTCCAGCGCGCCGCCCAATCTTTCTGCGCCGGAAGCTGTAGCGTTTCTTGCTGAGCACTATGGCGTCAACGCCGATGTGCGGGAAGTCGCCTGTGAACGCGATCAGAACTTTTATGTGCGTACCGATCAAGGCGTGGAGTACGTGCTTAAAATCTCCAATCCCGGTGAGCCAGCCCTGATTACTGACTTTCAAACCGCAGGATTGGCGTGGATTGAAAAGCACGATCCCGCGCTTCCCGTGCCCAAGCTGGTGCCTACGTTAGCGGGCGATGTGCAGAGCCGCCTGCAACTGAATGATGGCCGCGAATGTCGGGTGCGCGTATTGACCTGGCTGCGCGGCGAAGCGCTGTATCGCGTGCCGATCACACCCGAAATGGAGTGCGCGCTCGGCGTCACGCTGGCGCGTTTGGGCTTAGCGCTGGCGGAGTTTACCCATCCCGGCGCGCACACCGAGTTGCTGTGGGATATCCGCCACACCGCTCGCTTGCGCCCTTTGCTTGCAGCGCTGCCTGAGGATGACACTGGCGCGGCTGTGCGCCGCGAGCTGCTGCGTTACGAAACGCATACGCTGCCTAAATTGTCCAGATTGCGCCATCAGGTGGTGCATAACGATCTCAATCATCACAATGTGATGGTGGATGTCGCAGGTGATGGCGCGATTAGCGCCGTGATCGATTTTGGCGACATGGTGGATACTTGCCTGGCGATTGATGTCGCCGTCGCCGCCTCGTATTTGGCCGACAACCCGGACGATCCGCTGGCTTCCGTGGCACGTTTGGTTGGGGCTTATCATCAGATCAGGCCGCTGCTGGCGGAAGAAGTGATGCTGTTACGCGATCTTATCGTTGCCCGTTTGATTACCTCCATCACCATCACCGGCTGGCGCGCTAATCGTTATCCGGCGAATGCGGCCTACATCTTGCGTAATAACGGCCCGGCGCGGCGCGCGCTGGCGGGTTTTGGTTCGTTGAAAATCGATGACGTCACTAAACGATTAATGAGCACCTGTGGACTGGAGTGAAACATGAAAATTGATAGTGGAATGGTCAACGCCTTTATTGAGGGCAAAACAGAGCTGGACAGCCCAACCCGCGAAATGATTGCCCGCCGCCGTGCGCTGCTGGGACCGGCTTATCGCCTGTTCTACGAAAAACCGCTGCATCTGGTACGCGGTGAAGGCGTTTGGTTGTTTGATCCCGATGGCGCGGCCTACCTTGATGCCTACAACAACGTCACTTCAATTGGTCATTGCCGTCCTGAAGTGGTCAAGGCGATTGCCGAACAATGTGCAATTTTAACCACCAACACGCGCTACCTGCACGACGCGATCCTGGATTATGCCGAGCGTTTGCTGAATACCATGCCCGATGAAATCGGCCACATGATGTTCACCTGCACCGGCTCCGACGCCAATGATTTAGCGGTGCGCATAGCCCAAACCTACACCGATGGATTGGGCATTGTGGTCACCGAAACCGCTTATCACGGCATCACTCAAAGCGTGGCGGAATTTTCGCCCTCGTTGGGCGCGAACGTCAATTTGGGCGCGCACGTGCGCACGGTAAAAGCACCGGATACCTATCGCTCAGGTGAAGACGTTGCCGATCAGTTTGCCACCAGTGTGGCAGACGCCTTTGCCGACCTACAGCGGCACGGCATTAAACCGGCGTTGTTTATCTGCGACGGCATTTTTACCAGCGACGGTATCTTCCCCGGCACGCCCGGTTTTCTGCAAAAAGCGGTGGATGCCGCGCATGCTGCTGGTGCGCTGTATATCGCCGATGAAGTGCAATCCGGTTTTGGCCGCACCGGCGAAGCGATGTGGGGTTTTCAACGTCACAGTGTCACGCCGGATCTGGTGACCATGGGCAAACCGATGGGCAACGGTTATCCGGTGGCAGGCGTGGCGGTGCGGCCTGAAATTGTCGAAGTCTTTGGTCATAAAGCCCGCTATTTCAACACATTTGGCGGCAACGCCGTGGCTATTAAAGCTGCCACCGCCGTCCTGGATGTGATTGAGAACGAAGGCTTAATCGAGAACGCGCGCGTCGTCGGCGAATATTTGCGGAATGGCATTAGCGCACTGCAAACCACCTATCCGCAAATTGGTGACGTGCGCGGTGCTGGCTTGTTTATTGGTGTGGAAATGGTATGCGATGCCGCAACTAAACAACCTGATGAACCTGCTGCCACAGCGATGGTGAACGGTCTGCGCGAAGAGAAGGTGCTCATCTCTGGCTGTGCCAAGCACGCCAATGTACTGAAAATCCGTCCTCCTTTGGTGTTCACTCGTGAAAATGCCGACTTTTTCCTCACAGCGTTCACTCGCGTGTTGAAAAACCATTTCAATTAAAAGGGGTTAACCATGGCGATTACCAAAATTGAAGCCGCTGTGCCTGGCCTGCTGTTCCATAAACCGGAACCCGATGCCGCGCCTTTCAAGAAATCCGGCGACGCTGTCGCTATTGGAGATACGCTGGCGCTGGTAGAACTGATGAAATCCTTTATGCCGGTAGAAGCCAGTGTTGCAGGCATCTTCAAAGGTTTCTTGATTGCCGACGGTGAGAATCTGGAAGCAGGTGATGCCGTATGTGAAATTGAGGTGTGACGATGACGCAACCGATCAAAAAATTGCTGATTGCCAACCGTGGTGAAATTGCCGTGCGCATTATCCGCGCCGCACGTGAGTTGGGGATAAAAACCGTTCAGGTGGTGAGCAGCGCAGACCGCGACATGTTGGCCGCTCGCATGGCCGATGAAGTGATTGAAATTGGCCCCGGCCCCGCCAATAAATCCTATCTGGATATTGAGCGTATTCTGGCCGCGATTGATCACTCTGGCTCGGATGCGGTGCATCCCGGCTATGGATTTCTCTCGGAAAGCGCGGAATTTGCCCGGCGCGTCAGCGAACAAGGCGTCATTTTTTGCGGCCCTGACGCCGCCACCATTGAGCGCATGGGCGACAAAGTGAATGCGCGGCTCACGGCGATTAGCGCTGACGTGCCTGTGGTGCCGGGCAGTAAAGGCCGCATCGCCAACATTGCTGACGCGCTGCAAAGTGCGGAAGCGATTGGTTATCCGGTGATGGTCAAAGCCGCCGCCGGTGGCGGTGGGCGCGGCATCCGCATCGCTGCATCACGCCAGGAATTAGAAAAAATTTTCCCCGAAGCGATGAACGAAGCGCGCGCGGGCTTTAACGATGACGGCTTGTATCTCGAAGCCTTTATTCAGAATGCGCGTCATATTGAAGTGCAGATCGTGGCTGACGGCAAACGAGCGGTACACTTATTTGAGCGTGAATGCTCTTTGCAGCGCCGCCGCCAAAAAGTGTGGGAAGAAGCGCCTGCCGCGCTGTTGGCCAACGATGTGCGCCAGTCGCTGTGCGCCTCGGCGGTGCGGCTAGCGGAGCATGTTCACTATCGCGGCGCGGGGACGTTGGAATATCTGTATGACATGGATCGCGAGGCTTTCTACTTCATTGAAATGAACACCCGCATTCAGGTTGAGCACACCGTGACGGAGATGATTACCCAAGTCGATCTGCTGGCTGAAATGCTGTTGATTGCGGGCGGCGCGCCGCTTTCGCTCCATCAGGAAGATCTGTATTGCCGCGGTCACGCAATTGAAGTGCGGCTGAACGCGGAAGATCCAGCGCGTAACTTCTTTCCTGCTCCCGGCGTTATAGAGACATTAACCGTGCCGGGCGGGCCGGGCGTGCGTTTTGATAGCGGCATATACGCCGGTTACAAGGTTCCGCCGTTTTATGACTCTCTGCTGGGCAAGCTGATTGTGTGGGGTGCAACACGTGAAAAAGCGATCAATCGCCTGGCGGCGGTGCTAAACGAAATGGACATTGGACCACAACCCACCACGTTGGCTCTGCATCGCCAATTAGTCATGGATGAGGATGTGCGCAGCGGAAGTGTCTCAACGAATTGGCTGGAGAATTGGTTAAATACGCGTTGATGTTCGTTGGCTTTATAGCGACGTAATGAAATAACCGGCAAAATAAAAAATCTGCCGCGTTTATTTTCGCGGCAATATTTAATTACGTCTGGTCATTAACTACTCGCTTTATGCCCAATTAAACCGCCGATTGCCGCGCCACCCAAGGTGCCGAAGGTGCTGCCGTCGGTTAACACTGCGCCGCCAACTGCGCCGACACCCGCACCAATCGCGGTGTTGCGGCCACGATGTGACATGCTGCATGCCGTGACTGAAAGTATCATCAGCACCACCAATGCGATTTTACCGCTGCGTTTTATAAGCATAAGAAACCTCACCGCCATTAATTAATGGCAGGTAATAGAATTAATTTTGATTATTGTTGAAAAACCAGACTTTAACGCCTAACACTGCGCGTTGGCGCTAATTTAAGGAAAAAGAAAAACGTGCAACAGGCAAAAAATCCTATTTTATCCCGGCACTATCTAAGATGTTTGCAAAGTAATCACACGCGGTGAAAACACATTTCCCCTACTTTTCCAATCGTTGCGCCCGCTAAGCTTTCATTGGTGCCACCACCACATTAACGCCTAAATCCTGCATGCGGCGCAGCAGCGGCGCCGGCGTGCCTTGGTTGACAATCACCACGTCGAATTCGGTTAAGTGTGCGAAACGGTGCAGCTCACGTCGTTCGAATTTAGTGTGATCCATTATCAAAATACGCTTCTGCGCGGCATCGAACATCGCGCGTTTGGTTTCCACCGTTTCAGCAGATTGGTGAAACACGGTGTCATCGATAATCGCCGACATGCTGACAAAGAACACATCGGCGCGCAGGCTGGCGATTTCATCGCGCGTCAAGCGGCCCATAAGGCGTTGCACCAGTGATAAACTGGCCGCCTTAACCCATCAAACTGATATCGCGGCCGGTGCGCAACTCATTCATCAAAGTCAGCGAGTTGGTGATCACCGTGAGCAGCGTACGCGCTGAGAGCAAGCTTTAGGCGGTCGTTTGGTGGTGCCAGGCGTGCATACCTTGCTCGACGTCATCGCCTGGGTGCCGTAACACTGTTGCAGGCGTTGTCTCGGCAGCGCCTGCTTGTTGATGTAGATCCTATGTCATCCATGAAAATGCCGCTGGTAATCTGGGTTATGGCCGTTGCTGCCGGTTTAGGCGCGGTGAATTTACACTACTCTCAGCCACTGCTGCCCTCGATTGCCTCTTCTATACATGTTTCTCTGGCCGACATCGGCTGGCTAACCCATGCCGTCAACTATATCGATGTGCGTTATCAAACCGGACGTCGCCGCGCGACGGCGCCACAAAGCGGCCTGAAGGAAGTTGATGAAGTGGGCCAAAAGCGCACGACTGCACCCACCGGCTCATTAACCAGCGAGCGAGGGCATTAATATGACCGCTTCCTCTGCATTTCACGGCGCGAGCCTGGAGTTACGTAACCTGACCCTGGCTTACGGCCCAATTGAAGTGCTGCGCAATGTATCACTGACCATCGCCCCAGGCACCACGACCTGCATCATCGGCCCTTCCGGCTCAGGAAAGTCGACATTACTTCGGGGTATCAATCGTCTGCATGAATCCAAACACGGCGATGTGCTGTTGGCGGGGCGTTCAGTGCTCAGGGACAAACCTGATGCACTGCGACTGAGAATTGGCATGGTGTTTCAGCACTTTAATCTCTTTCCCGATCACAGCGCGCTTGAAAACGTGGCGCTTGCTCCCTGGAAGGTCAAAGGACGGCCAAAAGCCGAAGCATTAAATATCGCCCGTCAGCGTCTGGCAGAGGTGGGATTAGCGCAGCGTGCCGATCACCGTCCGCGCGATCTTTCCGGTGGTCAGCAGCAGCGTGTGGCGATAGCGCGCGCATTAGCGATGGAACCGGAAGTGATGCTGTTTGATGAAGCGACCTCCGCACTCGACCCCGAACTGGTTAAAGGTGTGCTGACACTGATGGCTGAACTCTGCCAGCGTGGGATGACGATGGTGGTGGTGACGCATGAAATGGGCTTCGCCCGTCGCGTTGCGGACCAGGTGGTGTTTATGGATGAGGGGGAAATCGTGGAGGCCGGCACGCCCGAACAGATCTTTGATCGCCCACAATCCGCACGCTTACAACGTTTCCTTTCGGAGGTGCTCTAATGGCACATCGTGAAATCTCAGGCCCTATTCGCACGGCATTGGTGGGCTTTGGTGTTGCCGGAAAAATCTTTCATGCGCCACTCCTTTCCCATAACGCGGATTACCGTCTGGAAGTGATCGTCACCAGCGATGAACAGCGTGTGGCTGCCGCGAAGCAACACTATCCACTGACACGGGTGGTGCCAGATTGGCCATCACTGCTGCACCACATCGATAGCGGCGACATTTCATTAGATCTGGTGATACTTGCCACGCCGCCGGACCAGCATCTGGAACAGGCATTACAGGCTAGCGCGCGTGGCCTTCATTTGGTGATCGACAAACCCTTCGCACCTGACGTCAAGGCCGCGCAAGCGATGATGGATGCTGCGCAGCAAGCCAATACAATGCTGACGGTGTTTCATAATCGGCGTTGGGACGGTGATTTTCTTACCTTACAGCGCCTCATTGCTAATGAGACGTTTGGCCAGGTAAGGAGTTTTGAGTCACGCTTTGAATGGTGGCGACCAGAAGGCTTTGGCAATTGGCGTGACACTGTCACTATAAAGCAAGGCGGTGGTCTGCAGCTTGATCTGGGTAACCACCTGATTGACCAAGCCCTCCAGCTGTTTGGTCCGGTTCAGAGTGCCACCGCAGAACTGGCGCGCCACTCGGGTAGCCAGTCTGATGCCGATGAGGACTGCTTTGTCTCCTTACTGCATAAAAATGGTGTGCGCTCGCGCCTGTGGATGAATGGTCAGGCGGCGCTGAACGCCCCTCGTTTTCACCTGCTGGGCAGTAAAGGTGCTTTCACTCACTGGGGTTTGGATAATCAGGAACCGCAGCTTGCATCGGGACTGTCACCCTCCGACAGTCAATACGGCGTGACGCCTGCTGAAGGTTTCGCCCAGGCCAGAACGTCTGACCAGCAACAGTCTGTGCCCATCGATCGGGGTCACTATCCCGCTTTCTATCAGTTACTGGCTAACGCACTGTTACATGGCGGCCCGCCGCCGGTAGATGTGCATCATGCGTTGGACGTTTTAGAGCTTATGGAATCACTCCATCGGCAAACCCGCGTACGTATTGCTTGACTGGCGTCTTTTTAAACAGAAGGGAATAAATGATGTCTGAGAAATCTGTGGCAAACACCGTTGTCGTGCTGGGTGGCGGTATTCTCGGCGTATCAACGGCTTGGCAACTGGTGAAAGCCGGTGCGAAAGTGACGCTTGTCACCGAATCTGCGCTCTGTTCGGGTGCTTCAGGACGCTCACTCTCTTGGCTCAACTCGGCTGGTGAACGTTCACTGCCCTACCACGCTTTGCGCATGGCGGGTATCGACCGTTATCGCACCATGTCAGCTCATTATCCCGATCTTGAATGGCTGCGTTTTGATGGCGCCATTTTCTGGACTGCTGATGATGATACCAGCACCCGTGCCCGCCATCAGTATGAGAAAGCGCATGGCTATGAGTCACACCTGATTAATCAGAGCAGCGTGGCTGGTGTCGATACTAAGGTTAACAAGGCGAGCCTTTCCTCAGTCGCGATTGCTAACCCGGGAGAAGGTTGGGTCAGCCTGCCCCATCTTATCGAACATCTGGTGCAGGCTTTTAGTGCGCTGGGTGGAGAGGTCATAGAGGATGCAGGTAAAGCCAGTGTGATGACGGCATCCGGGCGTGCGGTGGGTATTCGCAGCGAAAAACGCGGCGAGTTTCTTTCCGATAAGGTGCTGGTGGCGTGCGGTCCCTGGACACCTGATGTCGTTGCACCGCTTGGGGTAGATATCCCCAATTGATCGCCGGTTTCGATGCTGGTCACCAGTCAACCCAGTAATCACGGTATGAAAGTGGTATTAAACACCCCGCGCGCCGCTATCAGGCCTAATCCAGGCAATAGATTGGCGGTTGATCATGACTGGTATGAAGAGGATATCGTTGCACATGCTAACGGAAGCTAAAGCATTGATGAATCTGTTGTTGGCCAGCTAATGGCAGAAGCAGGAAAACTGATTGGGGAAGGTGCGTCACTGACCGCCAGGAGCTGGAAAATTGGGTTGAAGACTATTTCTGGCGATGGCGAACCGGTGGTTGGTGAGTTAGAAAAGGTTCCTGGGTGTTTTGTTGCCTTTACTCATTCCGGGGCAACGCTGGGGCTTGCTCTAGGCGAAATGATTGCTGAGGGAATGCTATCAGGCTTGAAGCACCCTATGCTGGCGAGTTTCAGGCCGGAACGGTTTAGTTGGCCACCCTTCCAGCGCCATGCAGGTTGTGGCGCTGGAAAGTGACTTATCAGTAAGCACCTACATCAGCACTACCGAACATCATAATTATGTTAAACTTCCTAAGGTTAACACCCTTCGGGTTTTGGATTTGTGTTTATTCAATATGTATTGTAGGGAACAATTTTTGGTTGTTTTTTTACTGCATTAATTTTTGTATGGTCCATATATTATTACTGCAGCAGAGTATCCGTTTGTAATTGAATCATTTGGTCTCAGAATAACTCTTCCATTACCATAGCATCCTGTTCCCGGCGTGGCGCAGCTCACAGTCCAATACACGGTGTAAGTGCAATTGTTGAAAAAGAAAATATTTTGGTTATCCATTTCCGCGTCGGCACAAGCGGCCGAATCCGCCACCGTGGCATTTCTCATGCCC
>OBJT01000485.1_pt1 | contig 10284 bp, 11 predicted proteins | sample 1519861 | NCBI WGS metagenome assembly OBJT01 (sample SAMN02401118, study PRJEB22541) | soil metagenome, isolate JX
TTTTTAATATTATTGTGAAGTAACTCACATTTTATATATTTTTAATTAGGATGACAGAACAAGAAACAATTTAAATACAATCTTTACATAAAACGCCTAAAGCAATTTAAAGCAGGATGGTTTTAAAACTAAATATTCATAAGTTGCATAAAAAGCTCATCCATAACTAATTGCGTTTGTACGTTCTGCGCAACCATCAACTTTTTTTGCTGTAAATCACTATAGATACTGAACAAAGCATCAAGCTCATAATGTTTTTCTAGTTCTTGAAAATCTAAATCAATATTTCTTAAAGGTTGTTTCAACTTAAAAGCAATCAAATCCCCTAATAAATATTCAAACATAGTCATGAATTCTGAAAAATTTAACTCTTTAGACCACTTATTAACATAATTTAAAGGCATATTTTTTTCAGCAACCAATTTCAGCCAATCAGCGACAAAAAAAGATCTTTTTTCTAGCCAATCACTTTTTTCAATTTCAATTGCTGTCAACGGCATATCATTCGCCAGATTAAGTAGCAATGAAATCTGATTTGGCATAACTTGTGGTATTTGTTGTTGTATATATTTCTCAGCTTCTTGTTGACTCAATCGATCCAAAGCGAAATGCTGTAACCGACTACGAATTGTTGCTGGCAATTTCAAATAATGATCAGCAAGCAGAATCAAAACAACTTTTTCACCTGGTTCTTCTAAAGTCTTTAGTAATGCATTTGCAGAAGCAATATTTAGTGCTTCTGCTGGTTCAATCACAACAACGCGCCAGCCCTCACCCGTTTGTTGAACAAATGGCAATAAATCACGTATTTTTTCTATTTTAATCTTTGCATTTTGCTTTTTATTATCTTCATCCGTTGTGATATGTACATAATTGGGATGAGTATCAGATTTTAACCATTGGCAACTCGAACACTCACCGCAAGCAGCTTGAGCTTGTTTATTCAAACATAATATCCAAGCAACGAAACGCGCTGTGAACTCATTTTTGGCACATCCTTTTTTGCCATAAAACAATAAGCCATGTCCAACTTCAGGAAACCTAGAACTGAGTAACTCCCATGTTTGCTGATGCCATGGATAGATCATCGTTGCTTGCGTATCTTCAATCATATTACTCAAACGCGCTTATTGGCATTGCATTAAGTCGATCCAAATCTACTTGTGTATCCACACCTGGTGGAAGATTAGCTTGAGCTACAGCAATCGCAATGCGATGACCATTCTCTAAAACACGCAACTGTTCTAAGCTCTCCAGAACTTCCAATTTACCTTGTGGCCATGTTACATACTCTTGTAATAATTTAACTCGATATGCATACAGACCTAGATGGCGATAGGCTTGACTATGTAGCTTAACCTCATCTTGTTTAGCACCATCACGATCATAAGGAATCGTTGCTCGGCTAAAATAAAGCGCTTCATTTCGATTCGACATCACAACTTTAACAATACTATCGCGTTGGAACTCATCTAAATGAATAATTGGCTCACACAAAGTTGACATTGAACATTGAGGATTATCCACAAGCAATTGTGCCACTTGTTTAACAAGTAGCGCCGGAAGTAAAGGTTCATCGCCTTGAACATTCACAATAATATCGTCTTCCGCCCATCCTTTGATACGTGCAACCTCACTTAAACGATCTGTACCAGATGGATGATCAGCGCTCGTCAAAACCACATCCACGTCTTCAGCACGACATACCTCAGCAATACGAGGATCGTCAGTTGCTACACATAGATCATCAAAACCACCGACCTTTCTAGCCTGATCGACTACTCGTAGAATCATTGGACGACCATGAATCAACAAAAGTGGTTTCGCAGGTAAACGTGAGCTGGCAAAACGCGCAGGTATAACAATATGTTTCATGGTCTTTCTCTAAGAAAACTGAATACCAACTTGTTGCAATTGTTGCTTTAACAAGTCGTAGCAATCTGATGATAAAACAGCTTTAACGGGTACAACCCAAATAGCTGTATTAAACTCTGGATGCTGTTCCAATAGTTGTTTAAATTTTACCGCATCTTTTTCAGTGGTAATAATGGCATCATCTGAATCAAACATTAAATCTATAATTTCGTAATCATGATGATCAGGAAACTCATGCGCTTGAAAATGATGAACACCCAAACCTTTCAACGTTTGATAAAAGCGCTGTGGAAAACCAATCCCTACAACCGCATTAAAATATTGATTTGGATCAAACCAATCCGCCTGGAGATCCGAGTTTAGTAAATATGGGTCACCAAGACCTAAATGCATATTTAGCTTAGAATCAGCATTTTTAGTATGTTGAATCACAGTACTATTTTGCAATCTCGATTTGGGTTCGCGCAAATAGCCCTCTGGCAATAATTTTTCATTACCTAAACCACGATTTTGATCTAAAACGATCCATTCAATTTGACGTGCTAAAGCCCAATGCTGCAAACCATCATCACTGATAACCAAATCCAACTGAGCTGTTTTTAATAGCAACTCAATAGAAGCTTGACGATTAGGGCCAACAGCCATAGGTACCTGAGTTGATTGAACAATCAAACAAGGTTCATCACCCACTTTTGAAGGTGTAGCGTGTTGCTCAACAATTGCTGGAAAAGGTCCTTGACCGCCGTACCCTCGACTAATCACACCAACTCGCACACCTTGTCGCTGCAAATACTTAACCAACTCAATCAAGAGTGGTGTTTTACCACTACCACCCACGGTAATATTACCAATCACCATCACTGGTATAGGAGCCTTGTATACTTTCTTCAAACCTAAAGTATACAAAGCTTGATTTAAGCAAAAGCCGAATCTATAGAGCCATGACAATGGACGCAAAACAATTAACCATGAGGCTTGTTGGTTCCAAGCATCTTGTATGCGTTGCGCCATCGACATACTTACTCTTCCTCAAAGTTACGTTGGTGAAGTTGATAGTACATCCCGTGTTTTGCTAACAACTCAGCATGAGTTCCTTGCTCTATGATTTGTCCTTTGTCCATGACAACGATCAAATCAGCATTCTCAACAGTTGAAAGGCGGTGTGCGATTACAATTGTTGTTCTACCTTGCATCGCCTCATCAAACGCACGCTGAATAAAATATTCAGACTCATTATCCAAAGCACTGGTCGCTTCATCTAAAATTAAAATTGGTGAGTCCTTTAGTATCGCACGTGCAATCGCGATACGTTGACGCTGGCCACCTGAAAGGCTTAAACCTTGCGCCCCTAGAACCGTGTCATAACCTTGCGGTAATGCCATAATAAATTCATGTGCATAAGCTGCTTTCGCGGCAGCAATCACCTGTTCATCACTCGCATTTTGTAATTGACCGTAAGCAATATTATCGCGTACCGAACGGTTAAACAGCACTACCTGTTGATTAACCATTGCGATTTGAGATCGTAGTGATAAAAGCTCTATTTGATCAATTGCTATATTATCCAAATAGATTTCACCACTACTCAACTCTTGGAATCGCGGCAGCATATTCACTAACGACGTTTTACCTGCGCCCGAACGACCCACTAATGCAATCGTTTGCCCTGCTTTTATATCCAATGAGAAATCTTTAATCGCATGAGTACCATCAGAGTACTGAAGATTAGCGCGCTCAAAGCGAATACTGCCTTTGAGTGCAGGTTTTAATTGCCCCTTATTTTCTTCTTCTGGTAAATCTAGTAACTCAAAAACTGAATGTGCAGCTGCTAAACCACGTTGTAATTTCTCATTGATATCAGTCAAGTTTTTGATTGGCTTTGAAATCAAACCTGCTGCCGTGATATAAGCAACAAATTCACCTGCAGATGTGTCACCTAACACTTGTGGGCGTAATGCTAACCAAAGAATGACTGCCATCGCACAGGATAAAATCAACTGTACCACAGGGCTATTAATATTCTGAACAATTACCATTTTCAAACCGCGACGTAAATTTTCTTCAGACGATTTATAAAAACGTTGTTGTTCAAAAGCTTCCCCAGTGAAACTTTTCACTACAGAATTACCATTAATAGTTTCTTGAACCACATGGTTTACATCACCCATGGTGTTTTGCACTTGAATAGAAAGTTTGCGCATGCGTTTTGCTGCGACTCTCACCAAGACCCCAATCACAGGCATGAATACAAGGATACAAAGTGTTAAACGCCAATTGGTATAGAAGAGATAGCTTAACAATCCAATAACGATCAAACCGTCTTTTACTAAAGTCTGCAATGAGTCTGATGAAGCTGCAGTCAACTGCTCCACGTTATACATCAATTTAGCACTGATATAACCGACACTATTATCAAGATAATATTGGGCAGGCAATCTAAGTAGTTTTGCGTACACTTCTTGGCGGATACTGAATACTAATCGACGAGAAATAACTGCTGAAAAGTATCCACCTAGAAATAAGCCTACACCACGAAAGAACATGAGTAATACGATTAAGGCAGGAAACCAATTTAGGTTTTCTCGGCTACCTTCTTGAATGGCATCAATAATGTATTTAAGCAACTTTGCAACAGAGACCTCTGTTGCGGCATTGATACTAAAACCAATCAATACAAATAAGGCGATGCCCCAATAAGATTTTAAATAAGCTAGTAGACGAAAATAGACCTTAAAATCCTGACTCACTCAGTGAAACCTCTTGTTGGAACTTTAGTGCTAATGTTGACATTGACAAAACCGAGCTGACCAGCCACATCCATCACACGAATAACATCTTGATGTGTAGCATTGGCATCAGCAGCAATCACGAACATAAAATCACGACGATCTTGTGCAATCTGTTTGATCGCTGTGCTTAGATCAGCAACTTCCTTACTTGCCATCGCTTGACCGTTCACAGAATAATGCCCTTTTGAGTCTACCATTATTTCAATTTTGTGATCGAATTGTTTCGGTGGTACACCCTGAGCATCAGGCAGCGTCAAGTTTATGCGACTTTGCTGACTAAAGGTGGTAGAAAGTAGTAGAAACACCAAAATAAACAACATACAGTCGATCATAGGTGTCAAATTTATATGAATATCATCAACTTGAGCGCGTTTAAATTTCATCATCACACCTACGTTCAACTGGCGCGACGATGTTCTTGAACATGTGGGGTCTTTTTATGGAAAAGCGCCGCATGAAACAATGTTGACTGCTGTTCTAACTCAGCCACGTACTCATGAACGACTCGCTGAAAATAACGGTAAGCAATCATTGCTGGAATTGCAATCAACATCCCCACAGCTGTAGTAATCAGAGCCGTAGAAATTCCTGGCATCATCATACTTGCATTACCAGCCGACCCAACATCAACCACCAAGAACGCCTCAATAATCCCAAGAACAGTACCCAGCAGTCCAAGTAATGGCGCAATTGCACCTAAGGTACCTAAAAAATTTATGTTTTTTTCAAGATGGGTTATTTCTTCTGAAGCAGTAGCTTCCATTTGAGCACGAGCAAACTGCTCCCCCTGATCCTGATGATCATATCCAGCCTTTAGAATTCGTCCCAAAGCACTATGATTTATTTCAGGCTGTTCAAGAGTCGAGATAACATTCTCTACATCGGCACCTTTAACCAACAATGCTTGCGGTAAAACTTGTGAGCGTTTAAGACGAATATAACGCTCGATAATAATTGCAACCGTAAAAATTGATGAGAGAATAAGCGGCAGCATCAACCAGCCGCCTGCTTTCACAAGTTCCCACATATCATTCCCCAATAATATTTAAAAAATTATAAAAGGATGGTTTCTCAATGTTATAAGTTCAGTTAGGTAAACAAATATTTAAAATCCCATCCAACTCATCCAATGAGTGATAATGAATGACCATTTTCCCTTTACCTTTTTGATTATGATCAATTTTCACATTTGCACCAAAACGCTCTGACAGCTTTTGGGTCAATTGTTCAATATCTGGAGAAACTTGTACTTTCTCCTTTTCAGGCTTTGGTTCATTCCACTCACGTACTAACTGTTCAGTTTGACGTACCGATAAACTCTTTTCAATAACGATCTTTGCCACGTCCATTTGATCTTTTGCTTTTAAGCTCAAAATCGCACGTGCATGCCCCATATCGATTTGACCTTGCTGCATGAAATCTTTAATTGGATCAGCCAAACTTAATAGACGTAACAAATTACTTACTGTTGTTCGAGCTTTACCAACTGTCTCTGCAATTTCTTGATGACTCAATCCAAATTCATCGTGAAAACGTTGTAATGCAAGTGCCTGATCAATCGGATTTAAATCTTGGCGTTGAATATTCTCAATTAATGCTAATGCAATCGCTACCTGATCATTGAGTTCACGAACAATTGCAGGAATTTCAGTTAGTCCTGCTAACTGTGCAGCACGCCAACGACGTTCACCCGCAATAATTTCATATGGAAACTGTTCATCATCTACAGGACGAATAACGATGGGTTGCATCACGCCATGCTTTTCAATTGATGATGCCAGCTCTTGTAAATCTTGTTCTTGAATAAAACGACGAGGCTGATATTCACCACGTTTTAATAAGTTCACATCAATTTGCTTGAGTTGACCATGATCCAAGGCTTGTGCTTCAAGTTGCAATTTCTCTTTCTGAATTGAACCTAATAGCGCATCTAAACCACGACCTTTAGCCAATCCGCGTTTTTTGATGCTCATACAGCACTTCCTTTTTTGACTTTACTTTTCTTCAACATTTCCGCGGCCAAATTCAAATAGGCAACCGCACCTTTTGAGCTCTTCTCAAAATAAATGACAGGCAAACCATGTGCAGGTGCTTCAGCCAATCGAATATTTCGGGGGATAACAGTTTCGTATAACTTCTTGCCAAAATATTGGTCTAATTCAGCAGATACATCACGTGTCAACGCATTACGAGCATCATACATGGTACGTAATACACCAACAATTTCCAAGTTTGGATTCAATGCTTTTTGTATACGATCAATTGTTTGGGTTAAGTCAGCCAATCCTTCCAAAGCATAATATTCACATTGCATTGGAATGATCACACCATTTACGGCAGCCAAAGCATTCACAGTGATCAGACTTAAACTCGGAGCACAATCCACAATAATATAGTCAAATGATGCATCAATTTCTTGCAGCGCGTTTTTTAGAATAAACTCACGACCATCCTGTTCGGCAATAGTAAGCTCAACGCCAGCAAGTTCACGGTTTGCTCCCAAGACCTTGTAACCGACTTCAGCTTTTTGTATTGCAGTCTCGATTGGTACCTCACCTAAAAGCACGTCTGCCACTGTATAAAGTAAATCATTTTTTTGAATGCCAGACCCCATCGTCGCATTCCCTTGAGAGTCCATATCGACTAACAAGACACGTTTTTTCAAGATCGCCAAAGAAGCAGCAAGATTTACCGCTGTCGTGGTTTTCCCTACACCACCTTTTTGGTTTGCAATTGCTATAATCTGAGCCATAACTACCCTTAATATTTTTTATTGAATACGTTGAAGTAACAGTAAATGACGTTGCTCATCTAATCTTGGCACACGAAGTTCAATGATTTTACAAGAATACTCATCCTTCATCTGCTCCACCTCATCCTCAGGAATGAGACCTTTCATCGCTGCAATAATGCTTTGATCATGCATATAAGGCTGTGCAGCATTCACAAAATCTGTCAGAGATGCAAAGGCACGGCTTGTAATGACATCGAAATGACCGAGCTCAGATATACTATCTTCGCTTTCTACTCGTGTTTGCACTGCAATTACATTTTTGAGCTTTAAATCTGCAATAAATTGCTTCAAAAACCGAATCTTTTTCCCATTTGAATCTAGCAGTACACAGTCACGTTCTGGTTGACATAATGCAATGATCATGCCTGGCATGCCACCACCTGTGCCAACATCAAGTAAACGCCCAGCAGGTAAATCATTTAAGATACTCAAACTATCTAATAAATGTTTAACCAACATTTCTTTGGGTTCACGAATGGCTGTTAAATTATATGCCTTATTCCACAACACCAAAGCATCTTGATATTTCAACAAAAGTGTTAAGGCTTCTTCGCTTAGACTTAAACCTAAGGCTTGACTTCCTTGCTTTAATTCTTGAAAAAAAGGATGCATAACAGTGCGACATCTCGATAAATTTGCTGTGCAGTATACCTATTTCTGTCACAAGACACAGTAGGACTTGTTGAACGATTATGCAGTTAAGCATGAACAAACACGATAAACTGCACAAACTATTAAGTTTTTAATAGGGTTTGCTATTAACGCTAAGCAAACGCACCTTGTTGTATCTGTTGATCTAACTGCTGCAAACGCTCAGGAGTACCGACATCCACCCAAATTCCTTGCATTTTTTCAGCTGAAACCTGCTGTTCTAACATCGCTTCTTTCAATAATGGAGCCAATGGACGCTTACCACTCTCTAAGCCGATAAACATCTGAGGTGCTAACACCGCAACGCCACTATATGTTAGCGCTTCACCACATTGCTCTTGATCAAAAGTATAGGCCATATTGTTTGACAGAATAAAATCACCCTTTAAATGCTGTGGTGGATTATCAACCAAAACCAAATGTGCCTGTTTAGTCCCTAATTTAACATCCAGCAATGATGCGAAGTCCATTGTTGTCCAAACATCACCATTTACAAGAATGAATGGTTGATCACCAAGCAAAGGTAAAGCATTAATAATACCACCTGCTGTCTCTAAACCTTCCCCCTCGTGCGACCACAAAATATTTACGCCGAATTGAGTTCCATCACCTAAAGCAGCTACAAGCTTTTCACCCAGCCAAGCGGTATTGATTACAATCTCTTTTACACCGACTTTCTGCAATTTTTCAATATGCCAAACAATGAGCGGTTTCCCTCCCACTTCAAGCAAGGGCTTTGGTGTATGTAATGTAAGTGGTCGCATACGATTACCTAGACCAGCCGCCAGAATCATCGCTTTCATTAAGCAGCAACCTCGTATTCACCATATTTCAATATGAACTTTGGCATAACCGTTTCACGTATAAAATGCATAAAGTCATTTAACTCATCATAACCTTGGCTTTCTTCAAGCAAATACCACATTACCCGTGGCAAATCCTTTAGATAGCCCGATTTACCATCACGCTCATATAAACGCACAAAGATGCCCAATATTTTTAAATGACGTTGAATCGCCATCAAATCAGCATCACGCTTGAATTGCTCAAAACTACGATCTACTTTCGCTGCGTCTGGCAACAACTCATAAAACACATTAAACCATTCGTGTACGCGCGCCGCATTCCATTGAACATAGGCATCACGTGTAATTGAAATTAGATCATAAGTATCTGCACCAATTACAGCATCTTGAAAATCAATGACGCCCAGCTCTTGTTCATTATCAATTTTCATCAAATTACGACTATGAAAATCACGATGAACAATCACTTGCGGCTGACTTAAAGCTTCAATTGCAAGAAAATCGAATGCTTGCTCTATGGTTTCAAGCTGTTGCTCTGTTGGTTGAATTTTTAACGAAGGTAACATCCAATCGGTTAACAACCGCATTTCTGTCATTAATTTTTCATAAGAATAAACTGGCAACAACTCATGACCATTAATCTTTTGCAATTCGATTAGTTGTTTAAAACTCTGCGCATAATATTGATCCACTGTTGCATCATTGAGCAACGTCGATAGAACTACATCACCAAAATCCTCTAACAATAAAAAGCCATTTTCCAAATCTTTGGCAATAATATGCGGCACGCGCACACCATGCTGATCGAAAAACTCATCAATTGTCACGAATGGCGTACAATCTTCTTTTTCAGGAGGTGCATCCATAAACATATATGTTTTGTTTTGTAAATTTATTCGCGCATAGCGACGAAAGCTTGCATCCCCTGCTAAAAAGCTGATCTCAAATTGATCAGATTGTAGAGTGGCTTGCAACCAAGTTTGTATCAATTGTTCACGTTGTGTATTCATTTGCAATAAAATCTAAAACTAGCTGAGATTTTGAGAGCTTAAGTGTAGCCACTTATCAACTTTTTCTCTATGATGCGACAATAATTAATTGTGAATTAGCATACTGGTTAATGAGACAATGAAACATCAGTTTAAATTTAATCCTTTAGCAACAGCTATTTTGACACTCTTGTGTGGCGGCACGATTCAAACAGGTTTCGCGGCTTCCACCACGTCTCATGTCTCTACACTAGACAATGCTAAACTCAAGGCTATCGCCGAAAAAAATCAAGTAAAACCAGATCAGGAAAGTTATGCTGGCGAATATTTTTTTCAACAATATTATGTAGATAAAACCGCACCAGAAGCTCAACTGCGTA